>Ga0233434_1001038_pt1 | contig 28681 bp, 32 predicted proteins | sample SI_122_August201_4_FD_182738 | JGI IMG/M metagenome (GOLD analysis project Ga0233434, IMG submission 182738) | Seawater microbial communities from Saanich Inlet, British Columbia, Canada - SI_122_August2016_120_MG | ecosystem: Environmental > Aquatic > Marine > Inlet | place: Canada: British...
CCTTGGTAAGCTTGCCCATAATCTTGCTAAAGATACGCAGACTCAATTTATCCTTAAAAATTTAGAGCCGCGCATTCAACAAATAAAAGATGCTGCAATACCTGATACTCAAAAGTTAAATTTAGTTCAGCGTTATCGAACTGCGGATGAGAGGCAGTTTTCTAAAACACTTGGAGAATTGCTTGAACTTCAAAAGAGGCGACAAATCGTCTAACTAGTCTTTTTGATTTAGTGATACACCTGGGCTCTTAACAGGGTCCCCAGAAAATACTATTCCCTCCTCCTCTAGACAAGCTTTAATTGCATTAATGACAAATTTATTTGCACTAGGAATTCCATCTTGAGCCTCATACCTTCTTAGTGTTGTAATTCCAACACCACTCTTATCAGCCAGATCTTGACCCTTCCAGCCAAGTAGCATACGTGCAGATTTTATTTGTCTTGATGAAATCATAAAAATAGTATATAATGATACTTAAAATACCACTTGGAATAATGCATAAAATAAATCTCCTGTTCGATTCTTTAGAGGGAGCTTATGCGCCCAATACAATTAGATCTTATAGGTCAGATTATATGCATTATTCCAACTGGTGTCATAAATATCACTACGATCCTTTTAATACTCATGAAGATAAATTTGCAGACTATATTCTAGAAATGGGTGAGAGCCTTACTGTTGCAACAATCCAAAGGCGAGTGGCCAGCCTTAGCAGTATATTCAATCTCACTAAAAGCACCAACCCTACAAAAGAACCCGTGGTTATTCTAACCTTTAAAAAGCTTAGAAGAAAATTTGGTAAACCTCAAAAACAAGCGACACCCCTAACTTATGACATTCTAATAAAACTCAAAGATATTTGTTCTGACGATATTGTCGGCCTCAGAAATAAACTACTTTTGCAACTCGGTTATGAAACCATGCGTCGACGCTCAGAAATTTGTCAATTTAAATTTGAAGATTTACAGCATCATGGCAATCATAAACATGCACTCCTACTGAGATACTCTAAAACTGATCAATATAATCAGGGGAAAACAATTCCAATATCTAATGAGCTATCTGAGATGATTTCAAGCTGGTCACTGGCAATTGATCAAGATAGTGGCTATATCCTTAGAAGCTTCAAACGAAATCTATCCACTAACTCTTCTCTTACACCTGCATCAATTAATCATATTTTAAAAAGTCTTCAAAAGAAAGCTGGCCTGAATCAAATTGGAGAACTATCAGGTCACTCATTTAGAGTTGGCGCTGCGCTTGACCTATTAGACAAGAACATTCCGCTTGAGAAAATTATGCTTAGAGGTGGCTGGAAATCAGAAACTAGCGCCATGAGATATCTTCAAAGCTGGAATGATAGTAACTGGTTGATTATTAATTGACTATAGAATAACTAATAACCTAATTTAATATAGCAACCATCTTTACTAGTGGCTCACACCATCGCGCTTAATAACCTTTAAGAAAGTCATCCACAATATTTTCATATCAAACCAAAATGATTGACGATTTAGATACTCTAAATCCAGTGAGACTTTATCAGGAATTGAAAGCTCATCTCGTCCGTTAACTTGTGCCCAGCCCGTAATACCCGGCAATAGTTTATCCACACCTTTTTCAGTGCGCAAAGCAATTAAATCACCTTGATTAAACAGGGCAGGCCTCGGCCCTACAAAGCTCATATCGCCTTTTAAAACTGAAAATAGTTGCGGTAGTTCATCTAAACTAGTTGAGCGTAAAAAACCACCAATGGGAGATAAGTAGGCATCTGGATTATCTAATAGATGGGTTGCCACAGCAGGAGTATCTGTCAACATTGATCTAAACTTTGGCATTTTAAAAATTTTATTATTTTTACCAACCCTGTCAGACCAATATAGTGACGGGCCTTTTGATGTTAATCGAATTACAATAGCAATGAATAGCATCATAATCACCAACGATAACAATAATATTACGCCAAAAAATAAATCAAAAATTCGTTTCATTTATATCCTTTAAAGATTTTTTAGCTTTAAACCCAAGCGCCTCTAATTTAGCAGAAGAATAACACTCGTCACCTAATAATTTGTTAATTTTATATTTAATACGAGGACTCATCAGGCTAGCAATATCGAACAAGATTTTTGGCACACCCCATTTTGGAATTGATTTATCTAGCGCACTACACATAGCATTATAAATCTCACGAGAAGAGTGTGGAGTACTGTCTGTCGCAATAAATATTTCTCCATTGGCACGATCATTATCAGCTACCAATAAAATTGCTCGAACTAAATCATCCACATGAATCATTGATCTTTTATTGTCAGTTTCAGGTAGGGGCGGAAACCAGCCTTTCTTAATGCCTGACAACATTAATTGTAAATTGCCTTTTACATTAGGGCCATAAACTAGCGAGGGTCGAACGATAGATACATGCATACCAGACTCTTTACCGATTTTTAATAACTTTAACTCAGCCTCTCGCTTAGTCTTTCCATAAACTCCTTCTGGATCACCCTGGTATTTTTCACTTGCACACATCTCAAAATCAGGACTTCCACCCGCCTTAACGCTACTAACAAATACAAACCTTTTAACATTAGCCTTCACTGCAAGTTCAGCTAATTGTACTGTGGCATTTACATTCACTCTGCGATAAAGGTCTTCAATTTCACCAGCGTTACGCGTATCATGAGAAAATCCAGCTATATGAAAAACCGTACTTACTGACTCTAGTGCAGATTGAGAAATTAATCCCTCCTCAAAATCACAAACAACTGTCTCGTAATCGGCCTGTAAATTTCGACTAATAATACGAATTTTCTCTCTCTTGCATTGTAATGCGCTAACTAACTTTTTTCCAACAAATCCAGTTGCACCAGTAATCAGATACATAATTAACCGCGTGTTTTTAGTGGGAGTCTGCCTTGATATTTTACAAGGTAGTGAATAGCACTAACAATATGCCATTTTAAGAATTTAATATTTCTATGGCTCTCTCGTCTTGCATCATGCTTAATAAATACATTAGTACACAAGGCAATATTGAACCCATTTTTCCAGGCCCTGGTACAGAGGTCAACATCTTCATAGTAAAGAAAGAATGACTCATCAAAACCCGATAGATTTGAATAAGCATCAGATCTAATTAACAAAAACATTCCCGCAAGCCAATCAGGTTTAACAATTGATTGATTACTGTCAACCTTATACATGTCGTTATATACGCCTAAAACCTTCCCAACAAGAGTAAGAAAAGTGGGAAATTTACGAGCACTATTCTCTATTGACCCTTTTAAATCTAATACTAGTGGCGCAGTGATAGAAATATTTTGATCTTCATGACAAAGCAATAATTGTGAAAAAGGGTCTGAATCTAAAAAAATATCAGGATTCATTACACAAAAATATTCTGTTGAGCAAAGTTCAAATGCTTGATTGTGGTTGGCTCCAAATCCCTTTGGCTTGTCATTATCAATTACACAAACCTCAAACGGATAATCTTGAGTCTTAATCCTTAGGCTTTCCAATACATTATATGTAACAACCACTTTACTCAAATGTTTGGAAAATCGTGAAAGCTGCTCTAAAAGATTAGAAATGAGTTTTCCATGATTATGACTAACTATTGAAACTGTAATGTTTTTCAAAAAAAAATCCGCCTTAAATATAAAAAATGATAATATTGAGATAAGTTACTATTGTCAAAAATGTGAAAAAATATAATAACACTTCTCTAGTATAAACCTGCAGTAATGGGTATACAAAAAATGGAATCAGAAAAATATAATACTTAGCATACGCATGGGTTGGAATAGTTAGTGTTATAAGGAATATTGTGACCAATATTGATAAAATAAAAACAAGGGAAGAATTATTACCACTAACCCTTGTCAACCTTACCAAGGCAGCAATTATAGCAATTATAGCAATTATAAATAATACAATTGATTTAACCCCTGTTGCTGTCATAAATATTAAAGATATAAAAGTAATGACTGGCCTTAGTATCAATGGGTAATTTTTATAATATTGCCCATTATCTAATGCATGTTGTATTTCAGATATTTTCTGAAAATAACTAATACCAGACAAATATTCCAGAAATACTTGCCCAAGGAAATATACCAACGTAATGGAAATAATAGTAAATCCAAATAATAAATATCGCTTATATCTTAATTCTTGTAAGAAACTATAAAAAAGTAAAATGAGTGAAAAAAATATTACGACCACTCCATTCCCATTGTCTAGAGTATAAATAAACAACAATAGAGGTAAAATTAGAAATACTCGACCCCAGAAAATAAAGACAAAAAATGATAATAGAGTGACAACAACCTCTTGTGAAAACCAGCCCAATGTGTAGATTACACTTGGTAAAAGTAAAGTTAATGAGAGTGCATCTACACGCCTTTTCCATTCAACAGTAGTTATCTTTTTATAGGATCTAGTAAGAAAGTACAATTTCTTCTGAAAAATTATAAAAAATATTAATGGAGATATCCATAAAAAGGAAAGCCCAAGCCTTTCAAAAAAGTATTTTAAATTTAATTCAATACACTCGCTGGAAATATTTGAGTGTATTGACTCAGGTCCAGATGTAATTTTACAACCATATTCATGAAAATTAAATGATATTTTTTCAAGTGCTACTAGCCTATCAACCCTTACTTCAAAATCTGGCTCATCACCGAATGGAAAAATAATTCTCCCAACAGAGAGCAATACTAAGAAAATAAAGCTAACTTTAAAAGTGTATTCCGACATTTAAAGTAATTAAAAATTATTTAAAATTTCATTTTTTTCTTGAGGAAAAAACAAAATATCGTTTGGAATTATCCCAACATATTTCTGACTAATTATTTTTTTGTCAATCATTGAATAAGCGCAAAAAGACTCTGGCAATATTGAAAGTATATCCATAACTTTGGCATAATCTCCTGATACTTCTGCAAATATTAGGGGTTTATAAGTTTTAATAACTCCCAGAGCTCCTTTCAGTGCTGGCAGCTCGTGCCCCTCAACATCGATCTTAATCAAATCTACAGACTTAATATCTTCGCCAATAATCGAATCTAAAATTTTAACTTCTACTTTAGTTTCATTCCAAGTAAATCCATCGCCCTCCTTATTTATCTTTGAACTGAATTTATTAAGCGATGCGCCACCATTATTTAACGGGTTATGATAAAGCTTCATAATTGAGTTTTGATCAGATAACCCTATATTGTATGCAGTAATATTACCAATTTTATTAAGATTGATATTGTTCTCTAACATCCTAAAAGTATCAGGATTAGGCTCAAAAGCAATCACTTTTTCAAATGTTTGGGAGGCGATAAGTGTAAACATTCCAACATTTGCACCAATATCTAGATATGTTTCACCACCCAAGCGAATTAGTTGTATTAGCTCCTTATCAGGTGCACCAAAATAATACCCGCATTGTGTAAATTCATTTACGTCTAATTTCATGCTGAAATCACGGATAAACTTAAATTTAACATTTCGGTAAATTTTTTTTTCTAGAGCGCTATAACGTGCCAATATTGAAAAAAACAAGCGAATAGTTAAGTTAAGTTTATTTTCATTATTGGGTATTTTATTAAGTCTATCATGTGGCAAAAGTTTCAATATAAACTGAGAAATTTTAGTGCGTGAAATACTTTTGACCACCTGACGAATTATTTTTTTTAAACTTTTTATTATCATAACAACATTTATTTTTTAAACGAATTTATAACTTCAGAGAATGAGTCTCTTAAATTTTGTATGTTTTCCCTCGACAAGACATTTCGATCAGTTTTAAAATCACCTGAATTACCCTTAAACGAATTATTCTGTATTTTTCTCATTATGCTATGAATATGACCAATGTCAAAATTAGCTTTCCATATTTTGCATTTTAATAATAGTTTATCAACCCTATCTATGGAAGGATTAAAGGAAGGCGTTACCATTAAATCTTTAAAATACATTTCAGTAGCTGTCACCCCAGGAATGCCCATAATAGCAGCCTCAAGTGAACTGGTTCCTGTATTTGATATAACTAATTTAGCTTTTTTAATTGCATGCCTACTTTCAGAAAATGGGCTTAATACTTCTACTCTCGGTATAGAAAGCAACTCCTTATAAAAATTTAATGGGCGATCACCAAATGCATGCGGATGCTCTTTTACCACTACCAAATGATTAGCCGGTGTGGTGCGGACAATTTGCCTTACAAAATCAATCTGATCAAAATACTTTACCCCAACTACATCAATAGATGCCTCAGGCTGAACATGTAAAGTAATTAAAATATAATTCTTATTGATGTTTTTTTGCTTAATAAATGGTGAAAATAATGAAAAATATCTTGCTTTTGCAATGGATGTTAATTTCTTTTTGACTGCCTTTGCCCATGGCGGTTGAATATTATTATTATTTTTCCCTGAGATTGATAGTTTGCTAATATCATAAAGCACTCTAAATTTAGAAAAAGTAAACTTATTTCTTTTGTTGAACTGTGAAAAATATTGTGGCTTTTCATCTGGAATCAAAATAGAATCAATAGATTTTTTAGCAATCTTATCTTTATCTGGATTATTATTTCTAGTAAACAAATTCAGATGCTTATAACCTTCAAACATGAAAAATCGATTGGCAATAATTTTATCTTTTACAGGTGCGTAAACTGGAATACCGAGCGATTTACAAATAGCTGTAATAAGTATTTCATGTGACCATGTTGGCTCTATAAATACTAATTCAATTTTTTTATTTTCAATAAAATCTCTAACATTTTTTGCAATATGATAAAGATACTTAATAATATATTCACTATCTTTCAATCTTAATGTACGATCCATTAGGGCTATCTCATTGACACACAGACCCATCTCCAATTCTAGCTTTAGCAAATAAGACTCTGCAAGAGTGTAACTATAGCTTTCAATCACTGGATTATGTAAATCTAAAAGATTGTCTTTACTTAGGCCGTTCGCATAAAATATATCTCTTTCTTCAGCGACAACAGAAATAACATATAAATTATCCTCTAAGCTTTGTAACGCCTTTCTCCAAGTTCTAGTTCGATAATGACTTTCTACTAACAATATATTCATTCTTTTTTATATCCAATTAAGTTCTTTAATTTTGTGAATAATACTTTGACTAGTGATACTTGTATTACACACTAGTTGATGAGGGCAATCTACTGGGTAATTGTCCTTTGGGTATTGGCTTTGTTTAACACACGGCATACAGTCTGAAATTTTATTAAACATAAAGGCATAATCTCGATGATTCCATTGATAAACTTTATAATCTGAAAACATAAATAATACCAAAATTTTTAATTGTAGAAATGACGCCAAATGAGCTATACCACTGTCATTCGAAATTATAAACTGGGCATTTAACAATATGCTCGATAACTCCCTAAGATTTGAACGGCCGGAAATATTTATCATGTGTGAATTATTTTTACAAAGTTTAATAATATTATCAACCAATAATTTTTCACTTTCATCACCAACAAAAACCACCTGGTGGCCATATTTTTCTGCTAAATAATCTGCTAATTTAGCATATTCAATTTTATTCATTTTCCCCATTTGCCATTCTGATGTTTTCATTGCTGATAAAACCACGTAATTTTGTGATATCTCATTAATAAATGCATAGTCTTCTTTAAGCTTATTAATGCTCAATTGCGGGTTGAAAATTGATGGCTTGTCTATGAATTTATCGGCAATGGATTGATAAATTTTTTCATATGTGTCAGCCTTAGACTGCGCATTTAAAGGTTGAATATCACTATCAAAGCCGATTGATCGAATACTACTAAAATTTGATATTAAACCGATTGCATTACTTATACCTAATAGCCACCTAACAGCATACATCTCAATAATAGGAGAAGTTTGTACAAATAATGGATGCTTACTATTAATTCGCTGCTTTAATTGTCTTTTAGATTGGAACAATTGATTTTTTTCATACTCAACCAGATTCACACGCTCAGGCAGAAGAAAATCAAGGCCAATTATTTTTTTCTCACAAAATACTACTACATTATGTGTAATTGATAGTCTTTGAATCAACGGAAATGTGAGTAGAGCATCACCAATACCACCATGCAAGAATAAAATAAAGCAATCAGGCTTAAAATTGTCATTTTTTAATGAAATAATTGAATGGATGAGTGGAATGCTAGATAATAAAATACGTAACTTTTCATCAATAAATATACCAATATCCGATGAAATTATTTTCTTTTTTAATGCTAGAATTTTCATGGAGTCAGTTAATATATTAACTCATCGTAATGACAAATACGTTTTATACTAGCACCCTCCAATTCAACAATTTTATTACAATCTTTAAGTGAATTGATACGATGCGCAATCATTAAAATTGTAGTGCTACTGCAGCTATTTTTAATATTATTTAAAATAATTTTTTCTGTTTTGCTATCTAATGCACTGCTAGCTTCATCAAAAATAATAACCTGGGATTTTTTATATAGTGCACGTGCTATACCTATGCGTTGACGTTGCCCTCCAGAAAGTTGTACACCCCTCTCCCCAACTACCGTTTTATATTGATTATCCCAACCTTCAATCAATTTACTTAGCTGGACTAGATTTGCCACTTCCTTTACTAAATGAAAATCAATTTTTTCATTTGATATACCAAAAGCAATATTTTTTTCTACAGTATCATTAATAAGGTAAATATCTTGAGGTACATGGGCAATATGAGACTGCCAACTAGCAACATTGATTTCAGATATCTCTACATTATCAATTTTTAACACACCTGAAGTGGGTTGCAGCAATCCCATTACAATATCAATTAGTGTGCTTTTTCCAGAGCCCGTTTGTCCAATAAACCCAACACAATCACCTTTTTCAATCTCTAAATTGATATTTTTTAGAATTGGCACGCCACTGCTTTTATAATAAAAATAAATGCCTTTTAGCTCTATATTTTCATTAAAAATAACTTTCTTCTGAAGATTCTTATTACTATAATTAGATTTCTGAATATTTAAAAAGTCTATTACATCGCTCAGTGAGTCTGCATATCCTGTCACCGAAGACCATGACATATACGCTCTCTGAAATAAAGGCAACAATCTCTGCCCGCCTAATGCCATTGCACCCAAAATTGGCACCACATTACTAATATTATCATTCTCTAACGTTAAAAAGTAAGCCAAAAAAGAAATTAAAATAATTGCCAATGACTCCATTAAATATCGTGGACCTTCCGTTATAAAACCATTTCTACCTTGTGATACACGTAGCCTTCGGTTAGATTGACTGAAAATTTTTTTATAAACAGACTGCTTTCCATCCAGCAATATATCCCGTATAGAGCCAAGCCCTTCTTGCAATATCTTTACTGTATTGTCCGATTCATGCGAAATTATTTTACTGTTGTCTGCTAATCTACTCCTATTGGCTCTTGCAATTATCAGGTAAATTGCTGAAAAACCAGCCACTGATACACTTGCCACTGTCGGCTCTAAATAAAACAAAAAGATTAAAATAGAAATCATCATGAATATATTACCAATCAACACCATAACTGAAGTTAGCACTCTAAAAATAACATCATTAATTTTGACTGAAATTACATTTAGCACTTGAGAACTATCATGTGAAGTATGTTCTTCGTATGACTGATGCAGAACTTTGTCATAGATATCAACACCAAAATCAAAACCAATTGAAAATGACAGTTTAGTGTAAGCCCATAATAATAACATACGCATTGCACCAGCTATTAACGCGGTACAAGCAAAAACAATTGTAACAATAAATAAAAATTGCTGGTCAGATGAAATATTAAATAGATTAAGTAAGTAAGTAATCACCTGAAATTCATGAATACTAGATGGGTTGGTCAATACTGCAAGGAACGGAACGACGGCACCGATACTTATTGCCTCAGTAAACGACACAAAACTCATTAGAATAATAAGATATTTAAATTGTCGCCTTCTATTTTTCGCTAAAGAATACCAAAGCTGTTTCATTAACTTGGCAGTAGATTGAGGTTGAACAGGGTTTTTTCTCACTATAAAATTACCATGTCGTCCTACCACCATCAACTGGAATGATGGCGCCATTTAAATAACTAGATGCATCGCTCAGCATCCATAATAAGGTGCTTTGATACTCATCTGATTGCGCCATTCTTCCCATTGGAATTCTTTGCGAGACTTCTTGCAAGAATTCATCTGGCTGACCATTTTCAACACCGCCTGGACACATAGCATTACAACGTACATTTTTTTCCGACCAATAAGTTGCCAAATACCGTGTTAAACCAATCAATCCTGACTTGACAACAGAATAAGTAACAGGCTTAACATTCTGCAACCCTTCTGGAACGTTATTCTGCTTATAAAGGCGCTGATCTGGAGCAATTAAACCAAGATCAGATGCAATATTAACAATTGTACCTCCATTTGGGCTTTGTACTATTTTACTGCCATAATATTTAGCGCATAAAAATGCTCCCGTTAACCCAACTGCAATATCATCGTACCAAATATCTAAGGGAAAATTTTCTAGACGGGAAAAATTAACTTTCTCGCTATCTTCAACTTTAGGATTATTAGCAGCATTATTAATCAAGCTATCGATTTTACCAAACTTGTTAAATACCCATTCAGCATTCTCTTTGATTGACTTTTCATCGGTAATATCTACTGCAAAGCCTAAGGCGTTTACTTTGTATTTCTTGTTTAACTCACTAGCTAAATCATCAACTGCTTGTTGCGATAAATCTAACAATATCGGTGTGGCCCCATAGCAAGCGATTGCTTGCGCGTGTTTTCTACCTAATAATCCGGTTGCACCAGTAATAACAACAACTTTACCGTTCAATCTGAATAAATTATCCATCATTTAAAAACCTCCAACAGTTTGTCCGCCATCAACTACCAACGTTGATCCGGTTATAAAACTAGCTCTTTTAGAGCATAAGAAAACAATTGAATCTACAATTTCTTCAGGTGAAGCGAAACGATTCATGGGTACAGTCGCCTGAATAATGCTATTAACACGCTCTTCATCTTGTTTAATTTTTTTACCCCACGACCCTCCTTCAAAATAGACATTACCAGGAGCGATCACATTTACACGCACATCAGTTAACCTCCTTGACATATTTTTTGCAAGAGCAATAATGGCAGCCTTTGCTACTGAGTAATCAACTGGTGCGCCAAAAGCTTCCATTCCAGCAATAGAAGAAATAAACAGTAAATTTCCTTTGGATGTTTCTAGCATTGATAAAAAGGTACGTGCAGTAAGTAGTGCTGATTCAAAATTACTATTCCATGTTTTTTTCCATTGACTGCTAGAAGGTATCGTATCAGCAACACTATGACCATCACCAACATTAGCAACAACGACATCTATACCCCCCCATTTTTTGTCAATCAATTCCTTTAAAGATGCTAGATCATCTTCATTTGTACAATCGCAAGCCATGAAAATAATCCTACTATTGCCATAATTCTGTTTCAATTCATCGGCCAATGCACTTAGCTTACTTAACCCTCTTGAGGCCATTACTAAATCAGCACCCTCATCAAGAAAACCTAATACAGTAGCCTTACCTATTCCCTGGGAAGCTCCCGTAACCAAAACTCTTTTTCCTGACAATCCTAAATCCATATTACATACCTTTTGCAGTCCAACCGCCATCAATGATCAAACTTGAACCAGTCATATATGAAGATGCATTAGATGCTAAAAAAATCGCCGCACCAATAAGATCCTCAGCACCACCCCAACGCTTAATCATCATTTGGTTAATTCGCTCTTGACTGGCTACTGAGTTTTCAAAACTTTGTCTGGTCATATCAGTCTTAATATATCCAGGTGCAATGTCATTAACTCGTATACTTTTAACACATAAATCTCTTGCCATTGCTTTTGTAAGGGCTCTAACACCACCTTTACTTGCCACATAGCCAGGATTATTGGGAAATCCTTGCATAGCACCAATGCTAGTAATGTTAATTATTGAGCCACCATTGTGCATAAATCTAGAAGCTAAATCACAACATTGATAAGTAGCCGTCAGATTAATTGATACTGTTTTTTCAAAACGTTCAAGCTCACTTTGATTATCATTTTTTGGCAAACTAACACCAGCAGCATTTACTAAAATATCAATACCGCCATAATCAGCATCAATCGACTCACAAAGAGATTGAAATTGTTGAAAATCAGCCACATCGCATTGACGGTAAAATTCTTCAATCTGTTTTTTCTCTGTTGACTCAGATCTCGCAACACAAATCACATTTGCACCAGATTCAACGTAAGCTAGCGCTATTTCAGCACCAATGCCTCTTGATGCGCCTGTAACTAAAGCAATTTTATTTTTTAGTGAAAAAATATTTTCCAGATAACGACTCATACTTTATTTAAATTAAATCCTTTCATGATAACTGAGGATAGCTCAATGTCTTCAATATTATCTATTTGGAACATTTTATACTTATCCATTACAAATAATGAAATATTGCCCCCTAACCTGTTACTGTTATCTCTTATAACTTGAGGTTTAAATAAATAAAAAGATCCATTTTCTAGGTATGTTTTTTCAATTTTCTGGCGTGGCTTTCTATTTTTATAATCATAATTAACAGATTTGGGGAAAGCTCCACTCTTTTGCTTCCAAATGAAAAAATCTTCGATTTCTGCCACAGAAAGTAAAGAATCAGCGCCATTGATTTTTATTTGAACAATAGCGTCAGAAAAATCAGTGGCATGGCGCAGTGGCGAGGTTACCTGTGGTGCCAATATGTAGTTAATAGAACAATTTGACTGTTTTTCAATAAAGTCAATTGCATGTAACCATGCAGACTCTGACGGCTCAGCGTCACCTGATATCACTTTTGGACGAACAATAGTGTTTGCACCATACCGCTTGGAAACCTCCAGTATTTCATCACTATCAGAGCTTACCCAAACATCTGTCACTCCTTTAGCATCTAAGGCTTGCAGAATTGTCCAAGCAATTAATGGTTTTCCGCAAAAATCAATAATATTTTTCTTTGGTATGCCTTTTGATCCGCCCCGTGCAAGAATAATGCAACTAACCTTCATAAGAATCTTGCATTACTTTTTTAATCCATGCTAATTGTTTTTTGAAAACCTCTAACCCTTCATCATCACGGTAAGCTTGCATAATGAAGGGGCCACTGTAATCAAACTCCTTTAACTTATTAAAAAATCGATCAAAATCTGCATTACCTTCGCCCAAAACAATTGGGCCGCCATTTAAAACTCTATCTTTAATATGGATATCACTAATTTTATGTCCGTATGCCTCTAGCTCCTTTATTGAGTCAAACCCTAATGCAGCACTATTACCAATATCGTAATTAACCGTAATTCTTTTCGAATTAAGTGTGCTTAATAGTTCAACAAATGGCTTAGGTGCCAAATCAGTTTCTAAAGATAAATTAACACAGTACTTATCAAGGGTTGGTATTATTTTTTTCATCTGCACAATGAATCGATCCACCGCCTCCTTCCCATTCAGCGTTGATTGATCAACACAAGGAATAACAATGTCTGTTATTTTTAATATTTTAGCTACTTCTAATAACTTTTCTAAAATTTTAAAGCTTTTTTCTGCAGTTTTATCGTTGCTCGAATGCAGCGGTGCTTCCATAAAATAATCAGCGCATACTGTTTTTATAGCCACACCTGTCTCACTAGATAATTCAAGAATTTCTAAATGTCCATTCTTTGTTAATAACGGATTCTCTTCAGCATCATTAAAGTCCAAAATAAATTCAATACAATCCAGGTCAAATTTTTTGGCTTGAAAAAATTCATCTTGCCAATAACCTACTGGGTGCGCTTGATACCGGCCTTGGTATTTAGGTAAAAGTCTTCCTTGCATAACTCCAAAATTGTTTTTCATTTTTTCTCTTTTTTGATTTAATTTATTTTATTTAGCGTAAAGAATTTTAATAAAATTTAACCCTAAAACTTCTTCAGTTAATTCTCTAATAACCCCTTGTCCGCCTTTTGTATTAAGGACAAAAGTTGCGATTTGTTTAATTTTTTCATGACTATCTTTAGGACACGCTGAAAAACCACACAATTGCATTGCCAGATAATCATTCAAATCGTTACCAACATACAGCAATTTTGACCATTCATAAGATTCATCCTTTACAAGATTTGAAAGTGCCAACACTTTATCACTAACCCCTTGAATAACAGGCACTTTCAGTTTCTTTGCGCGAGAATTAACAACGGCGTTCTTTTCGGTAGAAAGGATGTATGTTGATTTTTTAATTTTTCTCAATACATCAAATGCCAGCCCATCGGCCCTACTACACTGAACAGACTCCCTTCCATTTTCATCGATATAAACCGCATTATCAGTCAACACGCCATCGAAATCAAATATACATGCGTCAATTTCATCAATAGAAATCAATTTACTCATACTGATACTCATTTTTCAAGCTTAATAAATTTATCTTGAATTAGTCTGTCTTCTATATTTTCCATTAAAGCGTGTCCAGCAGTTATATGGGCTTCTTGTATGCGACCTGTATTATTACTCGGAGCTATAAAACTTTGATCACAATATGCGTTTGCAGGCCCGCCACCTGCGCCTAAAAAGCCAAAAACACTGATACCCATCTTTCGAGCTATTCTCATGGCTTTAATTATATTTTCTGATTTTCCAGAAGTGGTTATCCCAATTAACACATCGCCCTTTCTACCCAGTGAGGACACTGCACGCTCATAAAGACAATCATAGCCAAAATCATTGCCACATGCAGTAATAGTGGATGTATCCTGAGCCAAAGCAATAGCTGCAATCCCTGCTCTATTATTTTGCGGACGAAGGCGGACTAGCATTTCAGCGGCGAGGTGCTGTGCGTCTGCTGCTGAACCACCATTACCGCACAACATTATTTTGCCTCCTTGTTGCAGTGACTTAGATATTTTATCACCCATATCAGCCAAAATTTCAATCGCATCAGATACGATTACCTTCTCTTTAACTTCAACGGATTCTAAAAATAATTTTCTAATATTTTCTTGAAATTGATTTTTCATTCTTATCCCTATATTTTTGACACTTATACATACATTCTGCAATTATCCAATCTTCCATGGAATCAATATCTTGGGCCATCCTTCTTGGTATAAAAACTGGATAACAATCAACAGGAAGCAATGTTGGATTTTCCATAAATTTATTCTTATTAAACCAATAAAATTGCCCTGCATCATGGTAAGCTTCTGGCAAATCTTGAGATCTAGCTATCTCATTCTCCGGATTAATCATTTTCACCCTTCCATACACATCCAATTCAATCGCCCTATATATTGTAAAATCAAAAGTAGTCACTGAAAAAGCTGTTGTGCAATTCTTTTCTTTAAGAATTTTATACCCTTTATTAAGATACTTCACATTAATAAAGGGTGCAGTTGGATAAATACAACAAAACTCACTTATATTATCGCCAGCACCCTCCAATAAATGAATCACATTTTCAAGAACTGGTGCTGTTGCTGTTAAATCGTCTGCTAGATTAGCAGGTCTCATAAAAGGCACTTCAGCGCCATACTTAATAGCTATGCTTGCGATTTCATCTGAATCAGTAGATACAACAACCTTGTCAAATAATCTTGATTTGATTGCGGCCTCTATTGAATAAGAAATAATAGGCCTTCCCAAGAAAGGTTTGATATTTTTTCCTGGTATCCTTTTACTGCCACCCCTAGCGGGTATTATTGCTACTTTCATAAATATTTCAACCTAAACTATTTCAGAAAATTTAATCAGGAGTTTTTTATTGTCTCTTGTCCTGATAAATGCATTTGGATAAGGATCTCCCAACATGCGAATTTTGTTATATAAGTACTCTGCAGATTCTCTCTTTAACTCATCCAGTGTTATTTCGCTTTGTTGCTCAGTACGCCTTTTAAAATAAGTAGCATCTTCTTCTATCTGTTTGACACCATCAGCTGGCTCATCAAGAAACTGCATTGTTCCTTTATAGCCCAGCCCTTCAATTCTATTAAAAATATCATCTATTGACCCAGATAGTGACATTGATTCTTGAAACACGACATTCCCAGCGTCCATTTCTTCATTCATAATGAACAATGTTACTGCTGAATCGTTTACTCCTCTGATAATTTGATTTTGTATTGGACTTCCGCCTCGATATTTCGGTAATTTTGAAGGGTGCAACATTATGCATTTATAATTACCAATAATGTCTTTATCAACCATCCAACTCCAGCCATAAAATAAAATAAAATCAGGGTTATATTTTCTTATAAAGGAATTAGAGTACTCGTCATAACTCTTAATAACACGCACCTCTCCATCTTTATAACTTTTAGCTATTTTGCTATAAATGCTTAACGCCCACTTTCTATAGCCAACACATAAAACTTTTTTCACATGAATGACCTAATTATTTCAAATCCTTCAGAATATTTCACTCCTGATTGAGCCCCTCTCATTATAGCCAGACTCTTTATTACTTGATCAGACCTAGGATGTGGATGCTTTGGTTGCTCAGTAGAATAACAGTGCATCGCATTAATTTTTACATCTATCATTGATGTAATATTAACAAACATATTTGGCTTGAAAGATTCTGTGTAACTCCACTCTGATGAGCTAAGTATCTCAAAAGAAAGTAAATTTTTTACAATTTTTCCCACAGGTCTTGTGGCTTGAACTGTAGCCTTGAATATAGCCTTATGGTCATTATGCACATCATTACGAGAATGTGTCAAGACAGTAGCTGGTTCGTAATCTAAAATCTCTTTTTCTATAATTTTTGCAATTTCTATGAGTGGCTCCCTATCTAGTCTGCCACATGGAAGATTATAGAAATGGTAATCATTCACACCAAGAGATTTCATCGCTTTAATTCCACATTGATTTCTAAAGTTAATCTCTTCTTGAACCTCGTCTGTTAAAGTATTATGCCGACACGAACTCCCCTCTGCAATAAATACCACCCTAACTTGCTCTCCTTGATTAATAAGTTTAGCAATAAGACCGCCACATCCTAATACTTCATCATCTGGATGTGCAGCTACTATCAATGTTTTTCCAAAATCTAACATAGCAAAGCCCTATTTTTTTGTATAGTTTATATATTTCAAAGTATTGACACCTATATCTTTAGCGTTTAGGTATGGATGGTATTGATTAATTGCATAAAAATCTAATTCATATCGCTTTACTAACTCACAGCCATAATCTACAATACTATCAAATTTTTCAACTGATAAATTACCTCCATGTCTTCTATAGAAAAACAAATTCTTTTTTATATGCTTACCTGTAAAACCATTACTTATTAACTCCAATATCAGCTGATAATTTTCTAAACCAGAGTTTTTAATTTCTTCACTATACAGGCCTAATTCAACTAGCATTTTTTTAGAGTAAACTGTTCCAGTTGCCAAGAAGTCACCCCTGCACCCAACCTCATCTTTATCAAAATCTATTAAATTTACTTTAGATAGATGTAAACTATCCGCAGACACACTTGTATAATCCCCATAGTAGAAAGTATTCTCGTTTTCTATATTCTTGAACATTTCACTCAGAAAGTTGCATTCTAAATAATCATCGGCGTCTAAACGCACAATATATTTTCCATTAGCCCTTTCTATCCCCTTATTAACAGACACTTCCAAACTTAAATTTTTTTTATTATTAATCCTAACTATTGAGTCATAGTCATCTAATATACTTAAGGTGTTATCCGTGCTGTGATCGTCAACAACTATAATCTCGTACTCTCCTGAAAAGTCTTGATTAAGCGCACTTTCAATAGACTCCCTAATATATTTTTCATAATTGTATGTTGTAATAATAATAGAAAAAAACATCTTTATTATGCGAACATTTCTCTAGTGATATTTGCACCATTTGCTATTTTGCAATTAATTTTTTTACCTATAATCTGATTTTCTTTATAAGGTTCAATACCATCACTCGGACAAGGTCTTAATGCAACTAAATCATCACTGACAATAACACACCCCTCTTTTAAATCATGGCTTGCACACAACCCTCTTCTTTGTACTATAACACTCTCCCTTTCATTATCCATGATCTTTTTCACACCTGTTCCTAGCGCATACTCAAGCTCTCTACTTCTATCCACCATATCCCTCCAGCTTTCAGGATTCATTGAAAACTTATGGTCTGGGCCTTTTCTCTCATTATCATCTGTAAAGTGTTTTTCTATCACTTTAGCGCCTAATGCAATTGAACCTAATACCGTTGAATGTCCAGGTGTATGGTCTGATAAACCTAAAATAATATCTGGATACATCCTTCTATACTCTTTTAATACGCTCAACTCAATATATTTAAAATTTTCTAGAGAGGCGGTATAGTTTGTATTACACTGCATTAAAATCACATTACTCTTATTTTTTAATATTAAGTCCATAGCGAGTTCTACTTCATTCATATTGGAAGCCCCTGTTGCAATTAATAAGGGCTTGTCATCTAAAGATAGTGCTTGTATCATTTCATGCCAAGTAATATCTCCAGAGCCTATCTTCCATGCTGATACATACTCAGATAAAATAGGAATTAGACTTAAATCATATGGCGTTGTCATATAATCAATACCTGCATCTTTACATGTATCCCTTAAAGTTTCTGTCCACACTATAGGTAATGAAGCCTTATCATATACATCATATACCGAATCTTTCCATTTAGCCTGATGTGATAATTGCCTCTCTCCAATAGCTCTAAATGCCCGATCTGAAACAATAGTTTTGGCAATAAAATTTTGAAATTTAGCTGCATCAGCACCTGCATCAGCAGCTAAATATATTAAATCTTTTGCTCTTTCTATGTCACCATCAAAATTTGCTGCAATATCAGCAATAAAATAAGTTGGCGCTTCATTTGAAATAATATTATTGTTAATTTTTATCATCTTCATTTTCTCCAATTTTTACACAATGAATTAATTACATCATCAGTAGTGGGCATCTTAATTCCTAAAAATCGCTCTATTTTAGAAGTGTCGAGCCCCAAACTTTGGGCTCTATTTAATCCATTAATTGACATAATAGACCCTATATTGAATTTATTATTCTTATAGTTAAATACGATTGCAAACTTTCTAATAAATTGTTCCTTATTACAAACCTCTGAACTAGCAATATTTATCAAGCCATTTATAATATCACCTTCCTTATCTATAATTTTCAGTAGGATTTCAGAAAACGTATAAACATCTATACTCGAAGTATAAAAATCTTGAAACAAGGTGACTTCTTTTTGGTTTTTTAATGAGGACAAAACCCATTCGATAAAAGTATGTTTCCCGCTATTACGAAAACCAACAACATTGGTCCGAATTACTAATGAATTTTGATAACTAAGCGCAAACTGCTCCCCGGCATATTTTGTTTTAGCATAATTATTAACTAGAACAGTTGGAGAGGCCTCATTGTGCTTCTTATTGCCGTCATTAACAAAAAAATGATCAGTAGAAATATGTATTAAACGAATATTTAATTCCCTACAAATATCTACAAGCACTGCAACAAGGTGAGCATTTACTAAATATGCTTTCTCTGGATTAGCTTCGCATAAATTCAAATCTGTAATCGCAATGCAATTTACAATAACCTTTGGCTTTTTACTTTCAATAAATAAAATTAACTTTTCAAAATCTAAGACATCTAAAGCAACATCAGCATTGCTTCTGGCAACGCCAATTACCTTAAAATTATTCAATCTAGCAGCTTTAATTAACGCTTGTCCAAGCATGCCAGTTGACCCAAGAATTATCATTTTATTAAAATACTATATATTTCCTATTTTATTGCGATTTTCTTCTATCCATTCTTGAAGTTCGGAAATTTTCATCCATTCTTTATTGCTATCTGAGCAGTATGTAAAATCTAGATCAACCTTTATGCCGCCATTGATTCTTGCAGGGTCTTTACTCCAATTATTAATGGCAGGCAATATTTTAAAATATCTAGGATATTCGTAAGTATAAGGCACATCTTCTAAGCCAATCATCTGCTCATGTAATTTCTCACCAGGGCGTATGCCTACCTCTTCCTGTCTGGCACTACTAGAAACCGCCGTAGCTACATCAATAACTTTCATAGAAGGTATTTTCTTAACATAAATTTCACCACCTACCATATCATCAAAAGCGTGCCATACCAGTTCAACACCCTCCTCTAGAGAAATCATAAAGCGTGTCATGCGTTTATCTGTAATTGGCAGAACACCCTCTTTTGAAATTGACATAAAAAATGGAATAACAGAGCCACGAGAGCCCATTACATTTCCATACCTAACAACAGAAAATCGAGTTTGATGACCTCCAGCATAAGAATTCCCGGCAACAAAAAGTTTATCAGATGCTAGCTTTGTAGCGCCATATAAATTTGCTGGACTACTCGCCTTATCGGTAGACAAAGCAACTATTTTTTTAACCCCTCTATCTATGCATGCATCAATAAGATTCATGGCACCATTGATATTAGTTTTTACACATTCAAATGGATTGTATTCAGCTGTTGGTACAATTTTGGTTGCTGCTGCATGCACAACAAAATCTATTCCATCTAATGCACGACTCAATCTATCTTTATCCCTAACATCGCCTATAAAAAAGCGCACCCTTTCATCACCTTCAAACAACTTTGCCATTTCCCACTGCTTCATTTCATCACGGGAATATATAACTATCCTTTTAGGGTTGTATTTATCTAATGTCATTGGGATAAATGTATGTCCAAATGACCCTGTTCCGCCTGTAATTAAAATTGACTTATTTGTTAGCATTTGCCTCTCTTCTGAAATTAATTATTTTAAAAAAATTTTAATACTTTTTCCACTAAAAAGCCTATTATATTTAATATCTATTTTTTCTGGTACCGTAGATTTAACAGAAAAATCATTGTACGCAATGTTAATTCTTTTAAGGACATTATCAACACCCTTCCTACTGTAAGATTTACCACTTTTTAAATTTATTTGTGATTGACTTTTGAAAATATTTCGAACTAAAGTATACGCCTTATATCCTAGTATTACTTGTAGTGAAAATATTATAGCGGCTTTATCACTAATAGGTTTAATTTTAGACTTGTAGTTAGGTGAACTTTTATTTGTAACAACATTAAATATCTCTTCAGCTACGCGTTCTGCTGACTTTCCATCGTTACCAGCATATAAAGAATTGACGATTGAACGCTTATTGCCTCTCATGTCTATATTAACATCTAAAGAAATTTTTTTAATAATGGATGATATTGTACTGTGTAGTTGCCTCTCACTATTCATTTTTCGACTTACGAGTCCAGCCATAGGGACTGATAATGCTGGCGTATTGAGCCATTCTAACGATAGCGCTTCTTTCCCTAGCATAGCTGCTTCGATTGACGTAGAACAATTCAAATGAATTAAACATATAGATGAATTAATCCACTCTAGTGACGTCCCCTCTTGCCTAATAAAAATATTTTTAATTCCCAATAACTCACTATATGCATCTATATTTTCAAATGGATGAGGCCTTATAACAAAATTTTGCGATGGATTTTTTTTTGCTATTATCCTTACAACCTTGATCACATTTTTGTACGTTATTTTTGCATCATGCACAAACTGCTTGGCAAAATCTTCGCCAAAACCCACTTTAATCATTGCACTTATTTCGTCTTCTGAGCTGCGTGTAAATCTTGGGTTAGCTGTAGGAAAATTAGTGTTAATAAGAACATAATTATCAATATCACTGATACTTGGCAATGCCTGAACTAAACTCTTATTACAAAAATCATACCTTGGGCATCCTGTGACCTTTATTTTATGTTTTGGTAATACATTATATTTAGTAAATGATTGGTATTGATTATTACCCCAAAGACAATAAAGATCTACAATATCATCGCGCATCCCTTTTTTAACAAGTTTTGCAAATTCATCAGTATTTTTTCCACTAACACCTTCAGTATCTAGAACGCCTATTTTTATACCTAAGGCCTTAAACCTTTTAAGTGTATCAACATTATTAGCTCTTACATAATTAGCTAGAATAAAATCTGGTGAAATTGCCTTTACATCAGATATTTGGGCATACATAGGAACCAAATACACATGAAAATTCATCTTAGCCAAATGCCAAGCGACAAGAACCAATCCATCAAGATCTCTTAATGGATTGTCAACAATTATGCATATTCGTATTGGCATTCTATTTTTGAACTACCCTTATAATTCACTAAATAATATGCTGACGAAGATTCTCAGATACTGACCCTTCTTCATCAATGACTCTTTTCACTCCATCACCCATGGCCATCTCAATCTTTCTTACCGCACCTACCAGTGTCCTCATTCCTGCAGGCTCTACCGATGCAGATTGGTCAGATCCGTACATAGATCTATCTAGTGTAATATGCCTCTCTAATGAGGTGATATCCATTGCTGCTGCTGCATATGAAACAGCTAAACCAACCTCGTGACCACTGTACCCAACATTACAATTGAATTTATTTCTAAGTGTACTTATCATTTTTAGATTAGCATGCTCATCCTTCATAGGATAGGTGGAAACTGTATGCATTAGCTCAAATGGACACTCTTCTTCGTTAAAAATATCAACTGCTTTTTGGATGTCTTCATAAGTGGTCATTCCGGTTGATATAAAAGTATGCATCCTCTCTTTGGCTACCATTCTTAATAAATCTTCATAGACAATCATAGCTGAGGCAATTTTGTTATAGTTACAATCAAATTGTTGTAAAAATTGCTGACTATTTAAATCCCAAGCAGAGGCAAACCATTCAATATTTTTTTCTTTACAATATTGGTCAATTTCTTTATATTCATCTTTGCCAAACTCTAAGCCTAGCTTTTGTTCGCGCTGTGTAGCACCCCACGAACTCTCCCTGAATGAATCCAAAAAGTCTTGTGTATAGACCTCATTAACATCTCGTTTTTGAAATTTAACCGCATTACATCCAGACTCCGCTGCAATGTCTATCAATTTTTTACAAATTGACATATCTCCATTATGGTTTATTCCTATTTCGGCAACTATAAATATTGACATACTATTCTCCTATAACTTTATTTTATTAATACTTTGGGTCATGACAACTTAAGTGACTCTTTTCTAAAAATTCCAAGCGATATCTTCCATTCAAATGCTTGTATTTCAAATTTACTTTCTATTTTTATTTTTTTCATCACGGTATTTTTTGGCCTTCTAGCCGGCGTAGGATATTGCTTGGTTATTATCGGATTAACTTTACAATCTATCTTTGCTATTTTAAAGATTTCTTTTGCAAAATCATACCAGCTTATTTTACCATCATTCGAATAGTGATAAATTTGTGTTGTTTGGCCCGCCCCTTTAAATCCTTTAGTTTTAATAATATGCAGTATTATTTCAGCCAAATCAGTTGCGTAAGTAGGTGAGCCTATCTGGTCATTCACAATATTTAACTCATCTTGCTCTTTACCTAATTTAAGCATTGTATTAACGAAGTTATTGCCAAATTCTGAATAAAGCCAGCTTGTCCTAATGATTATTGCATTAGTTGACATAGTGTCTTGCAATGCTTTTTCCCCAGCTAGCTTTGTTTTTCCATAAATATTAATAGGATTGGTGGTATCAGTTTCTGTATAAGGCTTATCACTCTCTCCGTCAAAAACATAATCTGTAGAGATATGTATTAATTTAGACTTCTGTTTGTTGGCAATTTCAGCAATTTTTTTAACTGCTAAATGGTTAATTTTATTTGCCAACTCTGGCTCTTCTTCTGCCTTATCAACAGCAGTATAGGCGGCACAATTAATAATAATGTCAAATTTGTTATTGCTGCTGAAGTAATGATTAATATTGCTATCATTACTAAAATCAAGCTCTTTCCTGCCGACAAAAATAAATTCATTAGATCCATCATTGTTATCTATCTTGGCGCTAGCACTAAGCACCTTATGTAAGGATTGTCCTAATTGGCCATTTTTTCCAGTAACGAGTATTCTCATGACTATCAGCTACTCAAACAGATCTTTAGCATTGACTAAAGATGGATGGGTTTTATCCTTATCTGAGAGTTGTAACTCTTCTGCTGATAATTGCCAATCAATTTTAAGTTGGGCATCATTAAAAGCAATGCCTCGATCATGCTCAGGTGCGTAGTAGTTATCTACTTTGTAAGCAAAGGTAGCACTATCACTTAATACAATGAAGCCATGTGCAAAGCCGTGCGGCACAAATAACTGATGCTTATTCTGTGCTGTTAGCTCTACAGACACATGCTGGCCAAAGGTAGAACTAGACTTTCTAATATCAACAGCTACATCTAGAACACTACCCTCAATCACTCTGACGAGTTTAGCTTGGGTGTAGGGTGGCAGTTGATAGTGAAGGCCTCGAAGTACACCCTTGGTTGATTTTGATTCATTGTCTTGAATGAAGTTAACTTTGCATCCGATAGCCTCTTCAAATAAGTCTTGTCTAAAGGTTTCTACAAAGCAACCTCTGTCATCACCATGTATAGTAGGCTCAATAAGTATTACGTCTTCAATTGACTGAGGGATAAACTTCAATTTATCCCCTCTGCACGTCTCAATAAGTATTGTCCGTATTGATTCTTGGCTAAGGGCTGAGCTAGCTCTATAAGTTGTTCTTTACTAATATAGCCTTGCTCAAATGCAATCTCTTCGATACAGGCTACTTTTAAGCCTTGTCTTCTTTCTATAGTCTCTATGAATGTTGAAGCTTCTAATAGACTCTCATGGGTACCTGTATCAAGCCAAGCATACCCTCTACCCATAAGTTCAACGGTTAGACGCTCTTCACTCAAATACATTTGATTAACCGTAGTAATCTCTAACTCACCTCTATCAGAGGGTACGACCTCGACAGCTTTATTAACGACATCATTAGGATAAAAGTAAAGACCAGTTACTGCGTAATTACTTTTAGGAGTTTCTGGTTTTTCTTCAATGCTAAGCGCCTTACCAGTTTGATCAAAATCAACCACACCATAGCGCTCAGGATCATTAACATGGTAACCAAATACAGTTGCCGTGTTTTTCTCTTTAGCATTGCTAACAGCGTTAGCCAACATATTAGTCATGCCATGACCATAATAAATATTGTCACCTAGAATCAAACAAACATCTTCATTACCAATAAAATCTTTGCCCAAAATAAATGCTTGTGCTAGACCATCAGGAGAAGGTTGTACTATGTATTCAAACTTCATGCCAATGTCAGATCCGTCACCTAGCAGTTGTTTAAACCTTGGCAAGTCTTCAGGGGTAGAGATAATCAAAATCTCTTGAATACCAGCCAGCATTAAAACTGACAATGGGTAATAAATCATCGGCTTATCGTAAATTGGCATTAGTTGCTTTGACATGCCTTTAGTCAAAGGATAAAGGCGTGTGCCTGAACCACCTGCTAGAATAATTCCTTTCATGATTTAATCACTCCTAATCTCTCACCTTGGTAACTACCATCCTGCACATGTCCACACCAGATTTTGTTATCCAAATACCATTGAATAGTTTTCTTAATACCTGTGGCAAATGTCTCATCTGGCGTCCAGTTTAATTCATTTGCTATCTTAGTTGCATCTATAGCGTATCTAACGTCATGTCCTGCTCTATCGCCTACATAGGTAATAAGCTGTTCATATTTTTCAATACCATCAAGCTTGCTTGGTACTAACTCATCCAAGATACTACATACAGTTTTAACAACATTAATATTCTGTAATTCATTATGTCCACCAATATTGTATGTTTCACTGATCTCACCAGTTAATGCTACATGTAATAATGCTCTTGCATGGTCATCAACATATAGCCAATCTCGTATTTGCTTGCCATTGCCATAGATTGGTAAATCTTTACCTTCTAATGCATTTAGAATAATTAACGGGATAAGTTTCTCAGGGAACTGATAAGGGCCATAATTATTAGAACAATTGGTAATCAGTGTTGGGAATTTAAAAGTTCGTTGCCATGAACGTACTAAATGATCTGAGCTTGCTTTAGCTGCAGAGTAAGGCGAGCTAGGTGCATAAGGTGTATCTTCAGTAAATAGATTATCAGTACCTTCAAGATCGCCATAGACTTCATCAGTGGATACATGGTGGAATCTAAAACTATCTTTTTTATCACCTTCTAAGCTAGACCAATAGTCTCTAGCTTCTTCAAGTAATACATAAGTACCAACAATATTGGTTTGAATGAATTCACCAGGACCGTCAATTGACCTATCTACATGCGATTCAGCAGCCAGATGCATCACAATGTCTGGTTGATGTTTATTGAATACACGTTTGATCTCATTTGCGTTGCAGATATCTACTTTTTCAAATACATATCTATCACTAGACTCAACAGGCTTTAAAGACTCTAGATTGCCAGCATAGGTAAGCTTATCAACATTAACAACACTATGATTCGTATTGTTAATAATATATCGAATAACAGCAGAGCCGATAAATCCCGCACCACCAGTAATTAAAAATTTTAATCTATTGGAAAAATGGACTGGAACTATCTTCATAATAAATTCCTATCCATATTCTTTGCTTCTTGTTTTAAACTTTCAATTTCTTGTTTTAGTGTGTCGTATTCTTGAGTTTTGATTCTTATAAAATCCAAAGTCAGTCTTGCTTTTTCTTCTATTCCTTTTGGGGTTAGTAGGTATGAGTATTGAATTTTATTTTTATTATTTCTAAAATTATTAGCCTTGATAAAACCTTTTTCAATAAGGCTTTTTAAGCAATAGTTAACCTTACCAAGGCTCACGCCCAAGTCATTAGATAATTGCCTTTGGGTGGGATGTGAGTCTTGCTCTAAAGATTGTAAAATTTGAAATTGATTCTGTTTTTTAGACATTCTACCATTTTGCTGAATATAGTAAATTTATATAAAGCCTTTTTTATAATATGGTCCATTATATAACACCGTTCAATTTTTGAACGCATAAATTAAGTATTAGTAGTATTACTTTTTACCTGTTTTGGTCCGCAAAACCCCCAAGTTTTAATAGTGATTGATAGTCTTTTTTTAATAACGATAATGGCTATTATCAAAACTAAAGTTATTTATAGTATTATAAGCTCTTATTTTAATCCGCCACGGCTACCGCACTGTTAACTCCATTTTAAGAGCTAACAGTGCTAACAGTGCTAATAAATTTTGCGTTTTTTTAATTATCAGAACGCAAAAAAAAAAAATGGTTATTAAATGGTTCATAATAAACTTCTATAATTATATATTGATATTTAATTTATAGCAGCGTTAATAGAAAAAAATATTGTATTTACTCAATAGATTTTTATACGAGCTAAAGATAGGCTAGATTAGACCCTCAACCTTTGCAAAGTGATTGGTTGCAACTACAAAACCCTTAACACTACCGCAATCATATCTTGTGCCTTTAAACTTGTAAGCAATGACTTTACCTTCTTTAGCTAGAGTCATCAGTGCATCAGTGATTTGAATCTCGCCATTTTTATCAGGCGCTGTGCTCTCGAGTACATTGAAAATTTCTGGTGTAAGAATATAGCGACCAATAATAGCCAAGTTGGTTGGTGCTTCTTCTGGACTTGGCTTTTCAACCATGCTTTTAACTCGATAAGCATCGTTAGAGTCCTCTAATAACTCGCCATCAATCACGCCGTATTTATCAACTTCTGTCATTGGCACTTCTTCAATCGCTACAATGCAGTGATCTGGGTGCTGCTGATAAAGCTTTGTCATCTGTGTGAGTACAGAATCACCCTTATTAGTACATAGATCATCTGGCAGAATGACGGCAAATGGTTCGTTACCAATCAGTGGCTTGCCAGTATAGATGGCATGTCCAAGACCTAACATCTCTTGCTGCTCAATATAAGTAAAATCGCACTCACTTGATGCGTGATTGACCTCATCTAGTAAAGATTCTTTAGCTGTGTCTTTTATGCTGGCTTCAATATCTGCATGCGGCTCAAAGTGATTTTTAATCGCTTGTTTGTATTTACTAGTGACCATGGCCATGGTGGTCATACCTGCACTCATCGCCTCTTCCACGCCATACTGAATCAATGGCTTGGTAAGGATTGGCAGCATCTCTTTAGGAATAGCTTTGGTAGCTGGCAAGAAGCGTGTGCCGTAGCCTGCTACCGGGAATAAACATTTTTTTATTGTACTCATAATTTTTGCGTGAATTTCTCGGCCAGGTTGATTTTTCCATATTCAACCCCCGGCTGATCATAGGTATTGATTTGCAAGAAAGCACCAATACAAGAGACTAGGAGTTGGTAGCTAAACATAATTTTGGCGATGTTGTATTCGTCAACCGTGCGAATAGAGATAACATCGCAAGGAATATTGTCCTGCTCTTGGATTGACTGAATAGTAGCATCAGCTTGCATATTTAATAACTCATTAAAGCTAAATCCTTCTGCACATTCCCAGGCCAAATCATCAAATTTGTTAGCGGGCGTTTTTGGGATAATACTGCCTTCCTTTAAATCATCAATTTTGATGAAAGTCACGGTTTTATCACGCACGCCATCCATAATCATTTGCAAGAAACTGTGCTGATCAACCGGGCCGACTAGGCCAATTGGTGTGAGCGCTTGACGGGTT
>Ga0233434_1001039_pt1 | contig 28679 bp, 33 predicted proteins | sample SI_122_August201_4_FD_182738 | JGI IMG/M metagenome (GOLD analysis project Ga0233434, IMG submission 182738) | Seawater microbial communities from Saanich Inlet, British Columbia, Canada - SI_122_August2016_120_MG | ecosystem: Environmental > Aquatic > Marine > Inlet | place: Canada: British...
TAATTTTTATTCCAAAATTTGAATAATGTCCTACCATTGTAATTTTACCTTTTGCCAAAAAATTTACAATTGTTGCAAATTTTATACAAACATAACACTGATCATCAAAAAGTACAATTGGAATTTCCTTTTTAATTTCCATAATTGTATATAATTGCGATCAAATTAAAATTTTACAGAAGTAGATTTTTATTCGATTTAAGGAGATAGATCCAGATGGGTCTTAATTATTATCAAATTAAAAAAAATATTTTACGAGCTCGCAAATTAGTTATCAAGGCAACTAATACAGCAGGTTCTGGTCATCCTGGTGGTTCATTTTCCATGGCTGAAATTTTAGGTTGCTTATTTAACAAGCATTTGAAATTTGATGCTCAAAACCCTCAATGGGAAGATAGAGATCGTTTAGTATTATCAAAAGGTCATGCTGCCCCTGGATTATTTTCTAATATGGCAGTTGCAGGTTATTTTCCAGAATCTGAAATTGAAACTTTACGAAAATTTGGTAGTAGATTACAGGGACACCCTGATCTAAAATGTCCTGGAGTAGAATTTTGTGGTGGTTCATTAGGAACAGGACTATCTTATTCTGTTGGAATTGCACTAGCTGCAAAAATTGATTCTAAATCTCATCATATCTATACAATTATTGGAGATGGTGAATCTGATGAGGGTCAAGTTTGGGAAGCTGCTATGACAGCTTCAAAATACAAAGTTGATAATCTAACTGCTTTTCTTGATAGAAATTTTATTCAACAAGATTCTTACACTGAAAAAATAATGCCATTAGATAAAAAATTAGAAGGTGATGATATTGCTGAAATGTGGAAGGATGCATCAAGATGGAAAACTGGTGATAAATGGAGATCATTTGGTTGGAATGTTCTTGAAATTGATGGACATAGAGTTGAACAAATTGATGCAGCAATAACAAAAGCTAACTCCACTAAAGGAGTCCCTACAATAATTATTTCCAGAACTATCAAAGGAAAATCTTTGGAACATATGGAAGACAATCCTCAATGGCATGGCAAAGCACCTGATTCTGATATTGTACCTATCATTAATTCTGAATTAGATTCTCAATTTTTGATTGCTCCTTCTATTATTGCAGGTGATATGTCTAATTTAGCAAATGAAGTTAAGAGATGTGTAACTGGAAGATCTGATTTAATTCATCTTGATGTAATGGATGGTCAATTTGTTCCAACAAAAACTTTTGATCATAATAAAATCAAAGAACTAAGATCATTAACTGTAATTCCATTTGATACACATCTTATGATTAATGATCCTGTAAAATATGTTAAAGATTACATATTTGCTGGAAGTGATATTGTAACAGTACATGCTGAAGTAACTGATGAATCTAGTTTTGGAGAAATTCATGATCTTTTAAAACAACATCAAGTTGGTGTTGGTTTTGCAATTAATCCTGACACTGAATTACCTGAATGGTCTTACAAATTTTTGTCTACATTAGATCAACTAATTGTAATGTCTGTAGTTCCTGGAAAATCTGGTCAGAAATACATTGAGGAAACTCATTCTAAAATGACTAGATTGAATTCTATTCTTAATGAACATAATTTTTCAGGCTGTATTGAGGCTGATGGAGGTGTAAATATTGAAAATATTGGGTCTGTATTTGCAGATGGTGCACGTGCTTTTGTTGGAGGTGGTGCAATTGTTGGACAACAAGATGTTAGAGCTGCAATCAAAGATTTTAGAAATGCAGTTTTAAAATCAAGAAGACGTATTCTACTTGATAAAGCAAATCAATTGGGTGGTTCTGATTTAGTCAATAAATGGATTGGATTACATGTTATTGGTGCAAAACAGGAAGAAATTAAAAAAATTGCACAGGAGGCAGGATATCTTTGAATGAACCAATTATGACTGATATGCGTTCAGAATATTCAAAGTCATTAATTCAAGTTGGACATGATAATCCTAATGTTGTTGTTTTAGGTGCTGATACAACTGATTCATTAAAGACTTCTGGATTTGGAAAACAATTTCCTGCTAGATTTTTTAATGTTGGTATTGCAGAAGCAAATCTTGTTACTGTATCTGCTGGATTAGCTGCTTCTGGAAAAATTTCTTTTGCAAGTACTTATGCAATATTTTTACCTGGAAGAGCAGTTGATCAAATTCGAAATAACATTGCATATCCTTCACCACCTGGAAAAAAAGGACTAAATGTAAAATTAGTTACATCTCATGGAGGTTTGTCTGTTGGACCTGATGGTGGTTCTCATCAACAAATTGAGGATATTGCAATTATGCGAGTGATTCCAAATTTCCGAGTTTTTATTCCTGCTGATACTATTTCTGTTTCAAAATTGACTCATTTGATGGCATCTGAATATGGACCATTTTACATGAGAATGGCAAGATCCAAAACACCTATTGTACATTCAGAATCTCAAGAGTTCCAAATTGGAAAAGGAATTACTGTAAGGGATGGTTCTGATTGTACAATTGCGGCATGTGGAATTACTGTTAGAATGGCTTTAGAGGCAGCAGAAATGTTACAACAAGATGGAATTTCATGTAGAGTTTTAGACATATTTTCAATCAAACCTATTGACAATGAAATTTTAGAAAAGGCAGCACGAGAAACTGGTTGTATTGTTACAACTGAGGAACATAATATTTTGGGAGGCATGGGCTCAGCTGTTGCAGAATCTGTTTCTGAATCTTATCCTGTACCTATCAAAAGAATTGGAGCCCAAGATATGTTTGGAGAATCAGCACGTGATGCTGAAATTCCTTTACTTTTAGAGAAGCATGGAATTACATCTTTTAATATGGCAAAACAAGCAAAAGAACTAAGGAGTAAAAAATTATGAAAATTTTTCTTGATACTGCTAATTTAGAATCTATAAAAAAATTCAATGATATGGGTTTGTTAGATGGCATTACAACAAATCCTTCTTTAATGTCAAAAGAAGGTGGTAATCCAAAAAATGCAATGGAAGAAATTACAAAAATTATTCAAGGAGATGTAAGTTTAGAAGTTGTTAGTACTGAGTATTCTGGAATGATGGAAGAAGGTAAACGTCTTCGTGAATATGGTGATAATGTTGTTGTTAAAGTTCCAATGACTCCTGATGGTCTTAAAGCATGTAAATCTTTTTCGTCACAGGGAATTCCTGTAAATGTTACATTGGTCTTTTCTGCAAATCAAGCTTTACTTGCTGCAAAATCTGGTGCAAAATATGTTAGTCCATTTATTGGAAGATTAGATGATATTGGTCAAGATGGAATGAATTTAATTAAAGAAATTAAATCAATTTTTTCAAATTATACTTTTAAAACTCAAATTCTTGTTGCAAGTGTTCGTCATCCATTACATGTAATTGATGCCGCAAAGATTGGAGCAGATGTAGTTACATTACCTCCAGGTGTTTTAGATAAAATGTTACAACACCCTTTGACAAAAATTGGTTTAGATAATTTTCTTGCAGATTGGGAAAAGCTGAAACAAAAAAATCCAGATACTGAAATATAGTGAAAACTAGAAAAATATAAGAAAAATAAAATCCAAAAAGGAGTTTATGTCGTAGCTTTCCTTGAACCAGTACTTCTACCTGATGTGTTTTGTCTTAGATTTGGTTGAAGGTCTAGCTTTTGGTTCTGGAGTATCTGAAAGTTTTCTTCTACCTGTACCTCTTCCAGTTGAAACTGTTCTGCTTCCTGCGGCTTTCTTTTTTTCAGCTTGAATTTTTTTAAATTCTTCACCAGAAAACTTGAGATCCTTTACATCTACTTCTATAGTTCCAGTACCTCTACCTGTTCTGATTTTAACTTTAACCATATTTTTACTAAAATTATCAAGACCTTTTATAAGATATGTCTATAATTTTTTTCTAAAAACAAATTATCATAATTTCAATTTTTTATGATACTATTGGTATTTATCTAACAAATTATATTTTTTGGAATTTTAGTTAGTATAAAATTACATAAATTTTTCATGTTATTGTGAAGAAAATATTTTTTATATTGCCTGTGATAGCATTTATTCTAATTTTTAGTAATATGTTTTTTGGACATTTACTTTTTGCATATGATCAAGATATTAACAAATATTCGATCTATGTCCATTTTCAAGAAGAATGGGATAGTTATCCTGTAAATATTCTATTCGATGTAACAAATGTTTGGTCTAATTCAAATTTTTCAAATTATACTTATTCTACTGATTTTTCTAATGTTTCTGATTTTGATAATTATAATTCAAATAATTTACAATATCAAGATAATCGAGGTTATGTGGAATTAAAACATCAGTTTAGTGATTGTAACTCAAGCTGGAAACCAATGTTGTATAGACATGCAATCGATTCAGTTAGGACTCAAATTGAATTAATTCAAGGTACTGAATTAAATAATGATCCTTATGTTTCAATTTTACCTGATATAAAATCTATAAATTCAACTGTATCAGAATTCTATGTTCAGTTTATTCCAATATGCACAGATAAAAAAATAACTTCATACGAATATTCAATTTCAATTGATGATGAAACTTCTTGGTTTGATGTTTATTTTGTTAATTCAAAAAAACAACTTGAAAATTATCTAAATTATAATTTTTTTGATTTTTACACAGATAATGATTGCTTTGGTAAAAATTATCATAGCTTTAGTGGAATTTGTGAAAATATTGATCAAGAATCAGGTCTTCTAATTATAATTCCTGATAATTTGAATCGCTCCTTAACAAAAATTAAAGTAAATCTACATGAAAAAATTTAGAATAGATTTTACTAACTATTAATCCAACCTAATTTTTTGAAATACGCAAACATAATAATTGCTGGTATTGCAGATGCAAGAATTATGACTATAAACGTGGTAAATGGACCTACAATCATAACATTATCTCCAATTCCTCCCGGTAGGTTGACATTCATTCCATAAAATGTTCCAATCACTGTTGATGGAATGGCTAGTGTGAAAATCATAGTTAGAACAGCTAATACTTTGTTTGTTTTCTCATTACTTAATACAAAATCTGTATCTTTGTAAATTTCCATAGTTTCTCTTGATTCTTCTAATGTCTCTATAACTTTGTCAATGTGATCAATTACATCATCAAAGTATAATGAGAGTTCATCATCCGAATTATCTGAAAATCTTTTGACGTTTTTTGCAATTTCTAGTACAAATTTCTTTAATGGTACTGATATTCTTCTTAATCTGTTAATTTCTCTTCTAAGTAATGCAATACTTCTAGCAACTGGTTTTGATTCATCAAAGACATTGTCTTCCATTTCATCTAAATTTGCAATAATTTTTCTTGATGTATGTAAAAGATCATCTACTAAAGCATCTATAATTTCGTGAAGTAAATCGCCTGATGATTCTCCTAATAACCTACTCTTCATTTCTTGGTCTAAATCTGATTTACATGTATTTACTAATTCTACTAATGGTTTTAGATCTCCTTGATGTACTGTAACTAGAAAATCTTTTCCAATAAATATGGATAATTGACTATTTTTTGATATTCCAATTTTTTGTGCAAGAGGTGGAAAATGTAAAATTACAAAGAAATGATCATCATAACTATCTAGTTTTGGAAGTTCAAATTTTGTCATACAATCTTCTATGTTTAATTCATTGAAATTGTATTTTGCAGCTAATTTTTCAACATCTTCTCTATCTGGATTTTGTAAATCTATCCATGCAAATTCATTACCTTGTATATTTTCTATTTTCTTTTCAACAGGTACCTCTAGTGATTTCTTACCTGAACGTAATCTGTTGGTGATGAATCCTCTTCTCATGGTGAACAATACCCTGAGCCTACAAATTTAAAGCGATCGTTCATTGTTTTTGCAAATAATTATCCTCTGATAAAAAATCCTATTTTATTATTAATTTGAGGCTAATTGATCTAGATTGTTCTTCTACCTTATGATTGAATCTTAAAGATTATTACTAGACAAAGAAATTTCTTTTTTTGTGGCCCTCGTAGTACAGTGGTTAGTATAGAGGATTGTGGATCCTCGGACGGGAGTTCGATTCCCCCCGAGGGCCCATATAGTATATTGTTAAAAGTATCAATATGTAGGCTAGAATATTTTTGATAATTATTTTCTATTTTTAAAATATTCCAAACTTGCTTGATTCCATTTCTTCTTTAATGGCAACTTTGAATCTGGGAGATTTATTTTCAATATTTTTTGTTAACCATGTGAGGAATTTCTTATCAGTTCCTTTTCCCTTTAATTTTTGAAAATCTTCACCCATCATTGATTCCAATTTTTGCATTAGTGTTCTGTTTACACTTAATACAAAAAAATGCCATCCAAATGCAAATTCTGAATCTGTCATGACAAAATCGTCTTTTCCATGTACCATTTCCTCTAAAAGTGTAAGTTGATGTGTTAGTGCTTTACTTGTTTTATCATAATCTATGGCAGATACATTGATGTTTAATCTACTTTCCATATTTTTTTTATGTACATATAAAATAAAAGGCTTACACCTATTTTTATTTTAACAAATGTTCAAAATCAATATCAAAATGCATTTTCATGATACTAATGTATGTTTTAATTGATTCTGGAATTTCTTCTGTGCATACTACACCCAATTCCTTTGCATTGATCCAAATAATTAATGTCTGTATAATTGTTAGAAATCTATCGTTTTTAATTTCAGAATTTGAAATAGATTTTGTATATCTTTCTGCAAATTCCCATGCAGTAACAAAATCTATACATTTTACACCAAAAACTGCTAATAGTTGTTCTTGTAAATTTTCTGCTTTTTTGAATGGTACTTTGTTGATAATATATGGAAAATTTACTTTGTCTGGGAGATAATTTGGTAGTGGCCCCCATATTGTAATTATTTTTGTTTCTGGTTTTAATTTCTCAAATTTTTTAATCATTTTTTTAATGATCTTTTCATCTGTAAACCAAAACAGTATTACAGTTGCATCAGATATATCTGATTCTTCTATATTTTCATGAATCATTTTTGCATTGATATTTTTTTTTTCAATATTTTTTTGTGCACTTTGAATTTTTTCTAAATTATTATCTATTCCTATGGCTTTTTTGACTTTAAATTCATTAATTGCAATTTCTATTCCTTTCTCATCATTACATCCTAGATGAAGAAAAATATCATCTTGTCCTAAATTTGAAAATTTGAATATCTCTCTCAATGATTTTTCAGGTAATTGAACATCTTCTCCACTAAGAAGATTTTTTGGAAGTGTTTCTAAATATTCTTCAATTTTCAATAATTATACTATTCCAAACAAGAATTTATTCTCTTATGCTTTCTAATTTTGATACTGCTTGCCATAATTGAGTTCTTACATAAGATGGCATGTTTGGATCTTGTGTAACATCATCAAGTAGGCTAATTGTATTTGCAGCTCTAACTGAGAGTGAATTCTCTTCTTTTACTAAATCTGCAATAAGATCTGTAACTGATTTTTTAATTGTTTTTGGAGTAGAATTAGTAGATACAATTAGATTTAATGTATCGATAGCTTCTTTCATTGCTTGTTTATTTTGAGCCTCATCTGCCATTTTTTACACATTTTGTTAAAAATTAGCAGTATATAGTTACATCTCTACAAATACACTGTCTGATTCAACTATGATATTATACGATGTCAAATCTCTTAATTTCATTGGAAATTTTAAAAATTTACCTGTCTTACAATCAAATTCAGCTGCATGCCATCCACAAGTGATTGTACATCCTTCTAACTTACCTTCAGATAAACTAGAACCTGAATGAGTACATGAATCATCTGTTGCACAATATTTGCCATCAATATTTGCAACTAGGATATCTCTTCCATCAATTGATACTTTGATCATTTTTCCAGGAGTAATGTCTGATGTTTTTCCTGCAATTATTCTTCCCATGATAGTTTTTATCTGATCATTGTTAATATTTTTTTGTGTATGGAAATTCGAGAAGCAAATTCTTTTGATAAAATTTCAGTTTTAAAATTTTGTAAAGATACATTTTCTTGGGGAGACTATATCGATAAAGTTTGGTCTTCTTGGTTAGAAGAAGGTAATTTATTTTTATTTGAAAAACAATTTCCAGTTGGAATTTGCCATGCATTCTATTTTCAAAATCAAATTTGGATTGAAGGAATTCGTATTGATCCAAATTTTCGAAGACAACAAATTGGTTCAAAACTTATCATTCATGCTGAATTAATTGGCAAAAAAACTAATGCATTATTTTCTTACATGTTGATAGATACGGAAAATAAAAAATCAATTTCTATGGCTAATTCTTTAAATTATGAAGTATTTCAAACATGGAATTATTATTCATTAATTCCTAAAAAAAATTCAAATTTTAAAATTGAATTTGCGAAATCTGTTAATCCTGACATTTTTCCTTTTTATGTAGATTCATGGAGATGGATTAAAACTACTAATACAATTTTATCCGATTTATCTACACAAAATAGAATCATTAAATCTAATTTGAGTGACAAAACTTCTTTTGCTATAATTGGTGATTACAAACATCTTGCTAAAACATTAGTTGTTACCTTGTTTTCAGGCTCATTTGATACATTATCTAATATTCTTTATTATTTACAAAATTATGCAATTGAAAAAAATTATGAGCGAATTCAAATTTTAACTAAAGAAAAATTACAAACATCAGATTACTTAAAATATAAAATTTCATTTAATTTAATGAAAAAATCTTTACTTTAATTTGATTTAATTATTTTTATTGTATTGTTTAACATTCCTAGACCTTCAATTTCCATTTCTAATTGATCACCATCTTTAAGATATACTGCATTTGGTTTGTTTAACATTACACCTGCAGGTGTACCAGTTGAGATTATGTCTCCTTTTTCTAATGTCATTACTTTTGTAATTTTTGCAATTATTTCTGGAATTTTGATAAACATGTTACTTGTTGAGGAATTTTGTCTTATTTCTCCATTCACTTTTGTTGTCATTTTTAGATTTTGAGGATTTTGTATTTCATCTGTTGTTGTTATCCATGGTCCACATGGTGCAAATGAATCAAATCCTTTTCCTCTAGTAAATTGTTTATCTTTATTTTGAATATCTCTTGCAGATACATCATTGAAAATCATATATCCGAATATCATTTCTGATGCATCTTCCACACTAACATTTTTACAATTTTTACCAATTATCAAAGCTAATTCAATTTCATAATCTAATTGTGTGATAAACTCTGGACATACAATATCTGATTTTGTATGATTCAATGTTGTTTTTGGTTTCATTACTAATGCTGGTTCATCTGGTGCTTCCAATCCTTGTTCTTTTGCATGATCCACATAGTTGAATGCTAGACAGATTATTTTATTTGGATTTGGAATCGGTGTCAATAATTTATATTTTGAAATATCTTCTCTGTACTCTAATTCATTTATTTTATTCTTAATCTCATCATACCATCCATCAAACAAAAAATCTTTGATATTGAGTGGGATTGGTACTCCTGTTAACTCTGTAATTTCACTTTTTATGGCTATTTTATCATCTTTAACAAAACCATATGTTTCATTAGTTCCATCTGTTACTCTAACTATTCTCATATTCTATCACTTGTGTGTAAAAATTGCCTGATTTTGTGAATCTTTTCTACAATATCCAAATCTAATAAATTGTATTTCTTCTCCGTCTTTTAATTGTAAGTAATGTGGTTCACAATACACATCCCTCTCTTCTAAACTATCCTCGTTGAAGTCTTCACCGATAAATAATATTTTTGGAATAATCATTTTAATTTTATGTGCTGTTTTTTGTGAAACCCATTGTATTTTTGGAATACTTTTAATGTCTCCATCTTTTACATACTCTCCTTCTATTTCTTCCCCTTGTTTTGTAATCAAAATATTTCCTAATCCTAAAAGCCTGATCTGTTCTCCTTCTTTGATACTTTGTGCATCCTCTCCAGAAATATAGAAATTTCCATCGACATCAATTTTTCTTTTACCCATCTCTTTAACTGGATGATTTGAAACTTCAACTGTTGTAATTGATAAATTTTTTACTGTTATCTTTTTGGGATTACTAACCATATACAATCTAATGCTATTTTCATCAACAAATTTTCTATTAAATGCTTCAAGTGAATCAAATGGTGCAAGTGTATTTGCTTTAGTTAGTCCTAATGACATGATAAATTTTTTAATAGCTTCTGGTTTTATTCCTCGTTTTTTTAATCCCTCTAAAGTTGGTAATCTGGGATCATCATACCATGAAACTTTGCGTTCTTCAATTAGTGGTTTAATGATTCTTTTTGAAATTGGCATACCCTTGAATTCTAATCTTGAAAAAAAGCCTTGTTCTGGTTTTCTCATATTCAGTGAATCTAAAATTGTTTCAGTCAACTCTTCTCTTAATTCAAATTCTTTTGAACGAAAAGCATGCGTAACTCCATCAATACTATCCTCAATTGCGACTGCAAAATCATAACTTGGCCAAACTCTGTATTTTTCACCTACTGTGTAGTGTTTTCCCTCTATTATTCTGAATAATACTGGATCTCTCATTACTGCATTATCTGCCTCCATATCTCCACGAAATCTGACAATTGCTTCACCTGGTTTGAATTTAGTTTCCATTTTCCCCCAATTACTGATATTTTTATCCAAATCTTCTCTACTGCATTTACATGCTTTTCTTTCTCGTCTATTTTTACTAATGTTATCTCTTTTACATTTACAAATGTAAGCTTTTCCAGAATTAATTAATTCCATTCCTTTTTCATAAAATACTTCCATATCATCTGAAGTATTTTTCACTATGTCAAATTCTATTCCTAACCATTCTAATCCAACTTTAATTGCTGCATGATATTCCATTCTTTCAGCTTCGGGATTTGTATCATCCATTCTTAGAATAAATTTTCCTCCATACATTTTTGCATATTCTGAATTAATGATAGCTGCCTTTGCATGTCCGATGTGTGGATACCCATTTGGTTCTGGTGGAAATCTTGTAATGACATTTCCTTGTAGTGCATTTTTTAATTCAGGTAATCCTTCTCTTTCTTTTATTTTCTCTTTAGGGATTAAAATTTCTGGAAATTTTTCATCAATTTCTTTTTTTTGTTCATCAATTGATAATTTATTTACACTAGATACAATTTCAGCTATTTCAATTGAAATTTCTTTTACTTTGGTTCTAAATTCTGGTTTAGTTCCAAGAATCTTTCCTAAAATTATTTTATCTCGAGTTTCCCCTTCATGCTCAAATGCATTTTGAAGAGTCATTTTTCTAATTTCTTTTCTAATTTCTTCATCCATAATAGTTTCCTATATTGTAACTATACACTTCGCCTAACTACAAAATCTAATAATGCTGTTAATTCTACTTTGGCAGTTCCTTTGTACTTTGTTAGTGATTTTTCAGATTTTTCTGCATATTTTAGAGCCTGATTCCTGACTTTTTCTTCTATACCTAAAGAACGAATAATTTCAACAGCTTTGTTTAGATCACTCTTTGAAATTTTAGAATTTCCAAATGCTTTTAGAATTATTTTTTTCTCGTTACCTTTTGCTAGCTTTATTGCCATTAAAATTGGCAATGATTTCTTACCTTCTCTCAAATCATTTCCAACTGGTTTTTTTGTAACTTTAGGATTTCCCATAACTCCTATTAGATCATCCGTAATTTGAAATGCAATTCCTAAGTTTCTTCCAAATGCTGAAAGATTTGAAATGTCTTTAGGTTTGTTTGTTGCACAAATTGCTCCCATCGCACATGATACATCAAATAATGCTGCTGTTTTTTTACCTATCATTGTAATGTATTCTCTTTCTGTTGGAATTCTTTTTTCATCTGCCATTTTAATATCTAGTAACTGACCTTCACAAACATCTACACAAGCTTTTGCAAGTCTAGATATTAGATGTGTAGTTGCATTTGGTGATAATTTTGATTCTGAAATAATTTGAAATGCTTTTGAAAATAATACATCTCCTGCTAAAATTGCAATTGGCATACCAAATTTTTTATGTACTGTTGGAACTCCATGACGCATTTCATCATTATCCATTATGTCATCATGTACTAGAGTAAAGTTATGTACCATTTCTACAGCACTTGCAGCTATCATAGCATTAGATGATCTACCACCTAAAATTTGGCAACTTCGAATTAACATATAGGGTCTAAGTCTTTTTCCGCCATTGATAATGAGATGCCCTGCTGCATCATAGAGTTTTTTTGGATTACCTTTTAATTTTGAATTAAGATATTTGTTTACAATTTTTGCATTATCTTCAATTTGTTTAGTTTTTTTCATTTACTAATCTCCATTTTTCTGTTGGAATATGGGTCTTAATTGCTTCTTGTAGCCCTTCATGAATTTCACTATTCATCCACGTAGATAAGATATTTTCGTGTTTTTTGAGCATAGATTGTTCTGATTTTTCAAGTAATTCAAGTGCAATTAACATCCATGGACAATAAATTTCAGGATTTATTTTTATTTCAGTGATTAATTCTTTTGCTGAAATCCATTTAATTTCATCAATTTCTCCTTCAATTTCTTTTAATTTTGTATTTTTATCAATTACTCCAACTAGAGTTCCACAAATTTCATTTTCAGACCCTACATCTTTGTATGATACATGATATTCAAATTTATGAAAATAATCTAATTTTCCTGAAATCCCTAATTCTTCGGGCATTCTTCTTTCACCTGATGAGACATATCCTTCTGATTCCCTTGGATGACTTGCAAATGTTCCATCCCAATCACCTGGCCATAACATTTTTTCTTTTGCTCTTTTTGTTAGAACTAATCTTCCATCAATATCAAACAACAATGCAGTAAATGCTCTATGTAATTTTCCATTTGGTAAATGACATTTTACTTTCTCTTCGGTTCCAATTGGATTATCGTTTTCATCTACAAGTATTACTAATTCTTCAGACATTTCTTTTTCCTCTAAACATTGTTCCTTTAAACTCTCTATTTTTAACAGCTGTTACAATTCTTTCAGGCTTTTTTCCATTAACAAAAAATACATTCATGCCCATCTTGGAAATCTTAATTGCTTCTTTTACTTTTCTAGTCATACCTCCAGTTACATCCATTTTATTTTCTGACATTAATGGAATATCTCCTTTTAATTCAGAAATTAATTTTTTTGATTTAAAATCAGAATACAATCCATCTTCATTTAATGCAAAAATAGTTAATCTTGGTTTTAGAACTTTTGCAAAATGAGTCATTATTTTATCCCCCGATAAGATGTATGTTTTATTTTGACCAAACCATAATGCGTCTCCATATGTGACTGGAATTAAGCCTGATTTTGATATTTTTTCAACTTCTTTAATTTTATTTGAAATTGGTTTGTTACCTGACATAAAATCAGTTGGAGGCAAAGCATATGGGTTTAATTTATTTTTTAATAATGAATCTAAAATAATTTTATTTAATTCAATCATTGAATTTTTAATAATTGAAACTCCTCTAATATCGTATTTTCTTTCTTTTGTATGCATATCATATTTTACAGACCAATAATGTCCATATGATCCTCCTCCGTGAACAATTATTATTGGCTCGTTAATTTTTCTTAAACTCTTTGTAAGATTATCAATGGTTTTTCTTCTAGCTGATAATGGTTTTTCTTTATTTGTAATGATTGATCCACCTAATTTTATTAGAATCATGTTCTAACAAATTATTTAGTCAATTAAAAAGTATTCAGTCCTTTGAAATCAATTTCAACTGAAAAACATTCAAAGTTATTATCTTTGAATTCTTTTAAAGTATCTTCTAAATTTGATTCATCTGTTATTGCAAAAATACATCCTCCGCCCCCTGAACCTGTTATCTTTGCTCCAAAGGACGTTTTTTGCCCTATTTCTATCATTTTTCTTAATTGGTTATTTGAAATTCCGATGGTCTCTAAATATTTTTGATTTTGATTAATTTTTTCTCCTAATTTTATTGTATTATTTTCTTTTAACAATTTTAAAACATCCTCAACTAATTCTAATTCTTGATCTAACAATTTAGAAAATTCTTCTTTATTTTTAATTGTAAATGCCTTAACTTCTGAAACCATTGATTCAGTTGAATGTTCTATGTTTGAATTTGCAATAACTAATTGAAAATTAGGCTCATCTTCAATTTTTTTAAAACCTTGTTTCTTGTCATATTCCATAATTCCTCCATATACACATACAGTACAATCTGCTCCTGATGTATTTTCAAAAATTGTTCTTTCAGCTTCTATTGCAAGTTCTAAAATTTCTTCTTTAGATATATCTCCAAATAATTTGAAAATTGCAGCAGCACCTGCAACACAACATGCTGATGATGAACCTAATCCTACTCCTAATGGGATTTCTGAATCAATTTTAATTTGTATACCTGTGTCTTGATTTTTAATTACTTTGTTCGCTAAATAATAAAATGGTTTTAATGGTGAATTAATTTCTGAAATTGATTTGTTAGGTTCTAAGATTAGATTACCTATTTCTGAATTAATGACTATTTTTTTATCACTAATTTTTTCTGCAGTAACTGTGACTCTTTTATTAATAGAGCATAAAATTGCTTTTACACCATATACTACAAAATGTTCTCCAAACAGAATTACTTTTCCTGGAGCTGATGCTTTAGATTTCAATTAAACACTTGAAATAGGTTATTCGATTTCCTCTTCAATCATTTTTGCTTCAAAATCATCAATCTCATATTTCATTGATTCATTTTCTTTTAATTCTCCTTTTTCAATGAGAATTTGACGAACTAGTAACCAGTAGATTGTTGCTAATGCTTTTCTTCCTCTGTTGTTTGCTGGAATGATGATATCTAATTTTGAGGTAATGTTATCTGTATTTGCAATTCCAATAACTGGAATTCCTGCATTAGTTGCTTCAATTAGTGCTTGTTCATCTACTTCAGGATCTGAAATAAGAACTATTTTTGGTTCAATATAATATGGTAGTGATGGATTTGTTAAAGTTCCTGGCATGAATCTTCCAAGAAGTTGTTTAGCTCCGGTCATTTCACAGAATTTTTCAATAGGTATTCCAGCATATTGTCTACCTGAACATACTATGATATTTTCTGCTCCTATTCTATTGATAAATTTAGCAGATGTGTTAATTTTATCTAGTGTCATATCGATATTTAACATGTAAAGTCCTTCAGGACTTGCTTTTTCGATAAATTGTTTCATGAATTTTGTCTTTACTTGTGTTCCAACTCTGATCCCAGTTGAAATAACTTTCTTTTTGATATCTATTGTTTCAGTTTGTTCACTCATGACGATTTTAAATCTCCGTCATGCCACATATAAAATCATGCCCTGATAGACGCAATAATTCATTTAATTTTGCTACTCTTTCACCCCCTACTACGCCTACTTTGAGCATTTTTGACTTTGTTGCTATACCTATGTGTGAAATTTGAGAGTCTGTAGATTCCCCAGATCTATGTGATGTGATTAATTTGATATTGTTTTGATTTGCAACATTTGCAAATTCAAGAGCATCATATAGACTGCCTGCTTGATTGACTTTTAAAATTGCAGCATTACATGCTTTTACATTAATTGCTTTTCTTAGAATATCTTTACTTGTAACTGTCAAATCATCTCCTGTAACTAGTGTATTTGGAAATTTTGCAGTTAACTCTGCCATATCCTCAAATGCTTCTTCATGAACTGCATCTTCTGCATAAATTAATTTAAATTTATCAATGATATTTGCTGCAAAATCAATTTGTTCCCCTGTTGAATTTTCAAATCCAGCTCTATCGTACAAGTATTTTCCTTTCTCTTCATTCCATTGTGTTGAAGATGCAAAATCTACTCCTAACGAAACTTCTTTACCTAAAGTAAATCCTAAATTTTCACAAGCTTTTACTGATACTTCTAATGCTTTTTGATTTTCTAATTTAGGTGCCCATCCACCTTCATCTCCTCTTCCGTTTGTAAAGTTAGGATCTTCTTTTTCTAAAACTTTACGTAATTCTTTGTGCACTGCTAAATTTGTTTCAATTGCATCTTCAATAGTTTTTGAACCTGTTGCACAAATTAAAATTTCTTGAATATCTGGAGTTCCAGGTCCTGCATGTGCACCGCCACCTAAAATATTTCCTAATGGAAATGGACATTTAAAATTCGATTCAGTTGATAGTGTTTTGAATAATGGTTGGTCTAGTGATTTTGATGCTGATTCCATTGATGCAATCGTTACAGCAAATGCAAGTGCACCTCCAATTACTGAATAATTATTGGTATTGTCTAAACTTTTCAAAGTATCATGAATTGTTTTTAAATCTGATGAATCTAATCCTATGAATTTTTGAGAATTTTGTGTTAGTATTTTTAGACTTTCTTCTGGACCTCCATTTGGAAAACTAGTTGCTTCATATTTTCCTACACTTGCACCAGAAGGTGCACATACTCTTCCTAAAAATTTATTATCTGATTTTATGTCAACTTCAATTGTTTTACTACCTCTACTATTGAATAATACACGTCCTTCAATTGAAGTGATTTTAGACAAGTTAATCTAATTCAGATAAAACTTCTTGTTTTCTTTTATGAATTGATTCATAGAATGGGATTACTTGTTGAATTGTTTCAGCAGTAGTCACAAGCATTCTTCTACAACAATATCTGTTAATTTTTAACTCATCTAGAATTTTTTCAGGATCCTCACCTATTTTGAGTTTAGTTTGATAACTATCATATTTATCTGCAATTAAATTTCCGCACGTAAAACATCTAACTGGAATTAACACGATGAAAAAAGTCGCCAAGGATTATAAAAACCATGCAAGATTATTCTGTTGCGGATGTCGCCCAGCCTGGCCAAAGGCGCTAGCTTGAGGGGCTAGTCTCTTAGGAGTACGTGGGTTCAAATCCCATCATCCGCACCATTTTTTAAAATTATTTTTGTAGTTTTTCTAATGCTTTAATTAATTCTGTTCTTCTTTTTTCTTCTGTAATTGCAGATCTAACATCATCTACTAGAATTCTATTTACGTCAATTTTTCGTCTTGCTTCTTTTACAACTTTATCATATAATGAGAAAGTATAAAGCTGAAGATATAGGCCTTCCATAATTTCAAAAAATCTTACTGCTTCATCAATATCCCCTGTTCGCATTTCATCAAAAACTCTTCTTTTCAATTCTCCTACACAATCTAATAATCCTAAAACATATGATTCTGGCATTACTGCTAATTTTTTATCTGATGGAATATCTTTTTTTTCAACAACTGCAATTAGACATGCTGCTTCGACAAATTCTTGTTCTGGTGTAATCAAATATCTTCTTAACTGACCTGTTGCCTTTTTTTTATATTTTTTTAATAATATATCAGCTTGTTTTAAATTATTTTTTGCAGTTACTAAGTCTCCTTTATGAACTGCAATAATTGATTTACTACATAGAATAATTATTTCTCTAGTATTTTTTAGTAAAAATTCTCTTGAATCCTGAGTTGCAGCTAAAGATTTTGTAATTTTATTTAATGATGGTTTAACATTTTTTAACGTCATGTTACAATATTCTGAAACTAGGATAAAGCCGTTTGCTAAACTTTTATTTTGGTAACTATTTTCATGTAAAATATGGAAATAACTGTAGATCAAATGTATCAAATTGAAAATAAAGGTCATGATATGGGTTTTTTAAAAAAATTCATGATGGAAAATGCTGGAGCTGCAGCAGTAAGACGTTTAATTACTAAATTCGAAAATATAGCCTCAAAAAATGTTTTAGTTTTTGTCGGTTTGGGAAATAATGGTGGAGATGGTTTGGTAATGGCTAGACATTTAGCTGGCTATGGCTCAAATGTCACTGTTATGTTACTTGGTGATCCTGAAAAAATTAAAACTGATGAAAGTAATTGGAATTGGTCAATTTTAAAAAAAATGCCATCCATAAAATTAATGTCTGGTAATTCTTTGGATTTCAATTTTAAACCTGACATCATTATAGATGGAATTTTAGGTACTGGAATTACTGGTGAAATTAGAGAACCATATGCATCTGCAATTAATTATATCAATACAACTGATTGTTACAAATTTGCAGTAGACGTTCCATCTGGATTAGATCCTCAAACAGGAAATACTGCTAATATTTTTACAAAATGTGACATGACAGTTACATTTCATAAAATGAAAGAAGGTATTCCAAAAAGAAAGGACTTAACTGGTGAACTCTATGCAGAAAAAATTGGAATCCCTGTCGAAGCTGAAGAAGGAATCCTATGATAGTACATCAAATTCCAGTAGGACCAATGCAGAATTTTTCTTACATTGTAGTTGATGAAGATACTAGTGAATCTATAATCATTGATCCTTCTTGGAATTTAATGGAATTAGAATTAATAATTAAAAATAATAATCTAAAAATAAAATATATTGTTAACACCCATTATCATGATGATCATACCCGAGGAAATCAAGAAATGGTAGATTCTACCAAAGCCCCTATCATTCAACATGAATCTTCAACATTGAAAAATGATATTATTGTAAAAGATGGTGATTTTATTGAATTTGGTAATTCAAAATTAAAAGTTCTTCATACTCCTGGACATTCTAATGATAGTATTTGTTTAGTAGGTGATGGAAATATTTTTTCAGGTGATACATTATTTGTTGGTAATTGTGGTAGGATTGATTTGCCCGGAGGTAGTGCATCTAAACTTTATCATAGTCTTTTTGATGTACTTCATTCTTTAGATGATGATTTAGTATTATATCCCGGTCATAATTATGGTCCAACTGAAGTATCTACTATAGGAAAAGAAAAAATGACTAATATGATAATGCAAAAACGAACTGAACAACAGTTTCTAGACATGATGGGTTAGTGATATTTTTGGAAGATTTTGAATTATTTGGTAATGTTGAACAGGCTCAAAATTTCCTTGAATATGTAAAATCTGGAAGATTTCTTTTTTCTTTTGTAATGTCATATACTGAAACTTGTGAAATTCCTGGAATTACTATTGCCGGTGCTGATACTAATTCTATGCAATATACTCCTCCAGCTGATGCGGAATATCTTCACTATGGATATTGTAAAACCATTGATAATATTCCAATGACTCCTGATGGAAAACCTACTCCTGGTCTTTTAACAAAAACAGCTTTAGAATCTGCAAGTATTCCTCATTTAACAATTAATGCTGGAAGTAAAATTACTCCTCAATTACCTTTTATTGAAACTGGTTTGTCTTTTGGAAAAAATATTTCTATTGAATCTGCAATGACTGATTCTGAAGTTTCTGCTGCAGTTGAATATGGTAGAATTGTTGGAAGAAACATGGCATCATTAACTGATTGTTTAGTAATTGGTGAAAGCATTCCTGCTGGAACAACAACTGCTTTAGCTGTATTACGAGCTTTTGATTTTGATGCAAAAGTAAGTTCTAGTATTCCTACTAATCCTACAAAATTAAAAAATGAAATTGTTGATTCTGCACTTAAACGAATTGATTCTAAACATCCGTATAGTATACTTGCAACAGTTGGTGACCCTATGATTGCTTTTGTTGCAGGAATGTTAAGTTCTGCATCATCTGTTTCTAAAGTAATGTTAGCTGGTGGAACTCAAATGACTGCTGTTTTGGCATTTGCATCCAAAATTGGATTTAATGAAGAAAATACTGCAATTGGAACTACTTCGTATATTACAAATGATCAAAATGCAAATTTTACAAATCTTGTTAAACAGATCGCAGACATCCCTGCAATTTCTGTAAATCCTGGATTAAATAATTCACAATATCCTGGATTAAAGGCATTTTCAGAAGGGTTTGCAAAAGAAGGTGTAGGTGCTGGAGGTACTATCATCTCATCTATGCTAAAAACTGGAAATGATTCATCAAAATTTTTGAATCTTGCAGAACAAGAATATGCTAGATTATCTACTCTATCCAATTCTTAACTTATTGATAAAAGTCTAAAATTTAGTACAAAAATCAAACAAATTTTTAGATAATGCAAAAAAATTGAACATTTTTTCTTAATTTCTCTCAACATAGTTATCTTCATCTCTAAGAATAATTTTCCATGAGTCAAGTTATAGAATATGGAAGTCTTGTAAATAGACTCTTCAATTTAGATAAAAATATTAGATTTGTTGCAGTGGCAAACAAATCTGGTGAAATCCTTGCTACAGGTTCGAAACCTGATACTGTTCTATTTTTATCTCCTGAGGAGACACAAGAAACTCTACATCATGCAATAACTGCATGGAAATCTAGAGAAAAACACTATCCAAAAATTGGAGAGGGAGTATACACTTTGGCAGTTTACGAAAAATTAAGACGTGCAACAATTCCATTACCTAGTGGAAATTTACTATTGGTAACAATAGATAATGCAGGAGGACAACAACGGATCATGAATAAAATAATCAATGAAGTAAAAATTCATGATCATTCTGGAACTACTTCCAGTTAGCAATATGGGAATAATGTTACTTCACAGTGACTGATTTTGCTAAATTTCTAGGATAATCCGGATCTGTATCCTTTTCTATTGCTGAATAATATGCTAGTAGTTGTATTGGAATAATTTCTGAAATTGGATATAGTATTTCATTAATTTTTGGAATTTCAATCCAATAATCATAAACATCACTTTCAATATCTGAAACGCCGATAATTTTTGCTCCACGTGCTTTAATCTCTCGTGCACTTGTTAATGTATCAGTATATGTTGAATCATTTGGATTAATGATAATTACAAAAACATCTGTATCCATTAATGCAAGGGGACCATGTTTTAGTTCTCCTCCAGGAATTCCTTCTGCATGAATGTATGTTAATTCTTTTAATTTTAATGCCGATTCAATTGCAATTGGATAGTTTATTCCTCTACCTAAAATGTAAATGTCTGACACATGTTTCAATTCCTTTGCAATTTTTTGAATTTTAACTGGACTCTCTATCATTTTTGAAATTGATTCTGAAAATTCTTCAAAATTAATTGTAATGTTTTCACTTAATTTCTGTACAATTTTGTACAATACTATTAGTTGTGCCGTGAAGCTTTTTGTTGCAGCTACTCCTATTTCTGGTCCACAATTCATTCCTAATACGACATCTCCCTTACGTGTAAGTGATGATGTGAGTAAATTAACAATGGAAATAATTTTACAGTTTAATTTTTTTGCAATTCTTACTGCTTCTAAAACATCTGCACTTTCTCCACTTTGAGAAATTGCAATAAATATTGAATTTTCTTCAATAGTTTCTGGTGTAAATTGAAGCTCACTTGATATTATTGGCTCTGATTTGATTTTGACATATTTTGATAAGATTTGCTTTGCAATGAGTGCTGAATTATAGCTTGTTCCGCTACCTGTAATGTAGATGTTTTTTGCATTTTTGATGTATTCTGCTGCTTTTTCTATTCCTTCTATTGTTGTTTCTCCTGCTCTTAAGATTACATCTGGTTGTTCATAAATTTCTTTTAATGTAAAATGTGCATAATCTCCTTTGTATGCATCTCCAAATTCTTTTGAAACTTTTGTAATTTCATGCTTAACTTTTTTACCCTCAAAATCTAAAATTTGAAATTCTTTATTCTCTAAAATTATAAAATTCCCACTTTTCATGTATATTGCATTATCTGTATGTTCAATGAATCCTAAAACATCACTTGACAAGAAAATATTTTCTTGTCCAACTCCTACAATTAGTGGTTCATGAAATCTAGCTGCTGCAAGTTGACCATTTTCAAACATTACAACAAATGCATAATGACCTTTAATTTTTGAAACTGTTTTCATAATTGTTTCCTTTACATCTTTTGTAATTTCATAATTTTTTTGTATTAAATTTGCAATTATCTCACTATCTGTTTCACTTTTGAAATTATATCCTTCATTTTCCAATTCCTTTTTTAATTCTTCAAAATTTTCTATTATTCCATTGTGTACTATTGCAATTTTTCCAGAATTACTTGGATGTGGATGTGCATTAAGTTCTGTAACTTTTCCATGAGTTGCCCATCTTGTATGACCTATGCCTATTTTACCTGGTAAACTATCGAGTTGAATTTTTGAATTTACTTCGTTTACTTTTCCAATTCCTTTTTTTAATTCAATTTGATTTTCTGATTCTGTTGCAACTCCTACACTGTCGTATCCTCGATACTCCATTCGTTTGAGCCCCTTTACAATAATTGGGGCTGCAATTTCATTTCCTGAATAACCGATAATTGAACACATTGTAATTCTATTTGATAATTAGGGGTATTTACTGATAATGATACTTTGATTAGTCTGTTGAAGGCTTGTCTTCTTTTGCTGCTTCAGTAGGTGCTGCTTCAGTAGGTGCTGCTTCAGTAGGTGCTGCTTCAGTAGGTGCTGCTTCAGTAGGTGCTGCTTCAGCCTTTGCTTCTTCGCCTTCAGCAGATGCTTCAACTTTTGGTTCTTTAACTTTATTTTTTTCTAACATTTCTGGAATTTTAGATTTTGGAGTAAAGTGAACGCTATCTTCTTCTGCTACTGTAACTGTGTATGATGGAATGTCAATTTTTCTATCTCCCACCATGATATGACCATGAATTACTGCTTGTCTTGCTTGATATGGTGTTTTAAATCCTAATTTGTTTGAAACAATAGTTTGTAATCTTCGTGCAAGTAAATCTGTGGGTTTTAGATTGAGTACATCATCTAATGTTGCATCGCTTGGTATTAGACCAATTCTTGCAAGTGATTTCAATAATATTGGTTCTTTTTCATCTCTAACTTTTTGTGTTAATGCGAGTAATGATCTTGCTTGTTGTCTTACACGTGATAATTCTGTATGTGCTTTCCATAATTCTCTTTTAGTTCTTAATCCGAATGTACCTAAAGTTTGTAACTCATCCATTTTTAATTCATAATTAAGAGGTCGCTTTGGTTTACGCCAAACTTTACGTGGATATTTTGGATCTCCCATTCAAAACACCTATTCTTTTTTCTCCGCTGGAGGTGCTGCTGCTGGAGCTGCCTCTGCTGCTGGTGCATCACCTGCTGCTGGAGCTGCCTCTGCTGCTGGAGCCCCTGCACTTCCTTTCTTAACTGGAGCTGCCAATCCACCTTTTGCTACTCCTACTGCTCCTCCTTTCCTACCAGATGTTCTAGTTCGTTGCCCTCTAACTTTAAGACCACTTAGATGACGATAACCTCTCCAACTGGCAGTTATTCTTTCTCTTTCAATATCATTTCTTAATGTAAATGGAATGTCTGATGTTAACAAATGCATATCTTTTCCAGTTTCAATATCTCTTTGTCTATTGAGAAACCATGATGGGAATTTTGCTTCAATTGGATTTAAGATTAATTTTTCAATTGCTTGAACATTTGCATCTGTAAGGTGACCAATATTGGAATTTGTATTAATTTTAAGGGTTGTTGAAATTGCTATTGCAAAATTATATCCTATACCTTTGATTTGAGTTAATCCGACGAGAAGTTTTCTCTCTCCTGGAATATCGTTTCCTACGATTCTTACAATATGTCTATATTCTTGGCTACTCAAGTATTCCAAAATTCTTAGAACCCCCGATAAAAACCATTGCTAGGCGTCAATCTTTTTGATTCCATGATGTAGTTTTTGAGGGATCAGAAGTTTTGTGTGCTTAATTTTGATGAATTTTTACTTGAATTATCTAAAGTCCTCATCTTTTGTCCAATCATTCCCTTGCACATTCCATTGGTTACATTTACAGCATTTTTTTACTCCTCTTTGAGTGTCTATATCTATACAAAAACAGTGTTCCCCTTTACCTGATGGATCCTGACTACAGAGTTTCTGCATATTTTAGATATGTTTTATTTCTTAATTATTCTATTGGCTTGAATTATTCAAAACGTTATTACTTTCTAATTTATTGGATTTAGATAATGAGTGAATCTTTTGATAGAGAGAAAGTTATTGATTCTATGTTTGATCCTATAACATCTGAAATATTGGCAGAATTAGAAGATGGAAAAAAAGAATGTTCTGTTTTATCTCGTCAATTTTCTATGTCCGAATCTGAACTTTTGGAAAGACTTGATTATTTGATAGAATGTAAATTTTTAATTAAAACACTTGAAAATGATCAGTGTTCAATATCTGCAAATACTGAAAAACTTGGTTCTTTACTTGAAGATAGTGATGCTTTTGATGGTGCAATAAATGGTTTGGAAAAAATGGATAGTTATCTAAACTGATTTTCTTTTATTTCTAATTTCATAAATTGCCAATACTACTAATCCTATCATTCCTATAATTATACAAGATGAGGAAATACTTGAAATTATGAGTTTTTTATTTGCATCTGGAAGTGGACCAATTGCACCTGCCACATAACTTTCTTTATTATCTGAACTTTCAATAATTAATTCATATTTTCCAGAATCAAATACTTTGAATTCTTGTTCTATAGTGTCTTCATTAATTTTTTCTGAGATTATCTCAATACCTGAAGGATCTAACATTTTTGCAGAAAATGTATTTTCTTTAAACTCCATTATTTGTACTGCAAAAATTCCAATAGGCGTTTCATTTTTATCTAAATTAACTGAAATTGTAACTATCTGTGCTGAATTTACTTTTCCATTACCTTGAACAATTCCTTCTAATGTAACTTGATTTTCAACTACAGATGTTGCAAGACCTGCAACTATTAGTATTCCAAAAATTACTATTACTAATCCTGTTTTTTGCACAGAATTTCTTTTATTTTCTTTATTTTAAACCTAATTTTTTTACTTTTGAATCTTTGATAAAAAATTAGACTGGGCTAAAAAAGTTAGCTTAGGGTAACTTTAAATACAGAATTTCAAATTTTTTAGATATATTGAAAATTACTCGATCTACTTTGATGATTTTATTACTCTCTGTAACAATTGGTGTTTCTGTCATTGTAGTATTTCCAAATTTTTCTGAAGCTCAATCTGAACTTAAAACATTTGTAACTCATTCAGGTGAAGTTATTCGAACAACTGGAGAAATTATTGATCCTCTTTACACTGTATCTACTGTAGAATTTGATCCTATGGAATATTTACGTGAATTCAATTATGGAAAAGTTTCAAAACTTTCTGATGGAACAACTGTTAGAGAATATACTATAATTGCTGAGGATGACAAAGTGATGGAAGTCTCTCCTGGAGTTTTCTATAATGTTTGGACTTACAATGGAACAGTTCCAGGACCTACAATTAGAGCTACTGAGGGGGATTTACTTAAAATCAATTTTATCAACAATGGTTCAAAAGAACATACCATTCATTTTCATGGAATTCATCCAGCTGGGATGGATGGTGTTTTTGAAGCAGTGGGACCTGGTGGTGGAAAATTTGTGTACGAATTTGAAGCTGGTCCTGTTGGAGTTCATCCTTATCATTGCCATGTCATGCCATTGGAGGAACATATCATTCATGGTCTTTATGGTGTTTTCATAGTTGATCCTAAAGAAGGACGTGAACCTGCTGATGAAATGGTTATGGTCTTAAATGGATTGGATACTGACTTTGATACTGAAAATAATTTCTATGCTGCAAACACTATTCCATTTTATTATCAACACCATCCAATTCAAATTAACACCAATGAATTGATTCGAATTTATGTTGTGAATATGGTGGAATTTGATCCAATAAACAATTTCCACCTCCATGGTAATTTGTACAATTATTATCCTACAGGCACTGATTTGGTTCCTTCTTTTTACACTGATATGATAACTTTGTCTCAAACTGAGCGTGGAATCATGGAGTTTGAGTACACATATCCTGGAAAATATCTTTTCCATGCCCATAAAGTAGAATTTTCAGAAAAAGGTTGGGTTGGAATATTTCTTGTAAATGATAATGTTGAATCTGATGAGAGTGATGAGAAATATGGCCGTTAGTGACACTTCAAAATTTAAAGTTGCAGCAAGTGGTGTTATTCCATTTGCTTTTGTTGTTATGATGATGTTGTATATTTTTGGCCCTGGTGGCGATTTGTTAGATTTTGGAGTTGCTCTTCCTGAAGTGACAATTGAAAAAGTAGATTTTATTGATTCAGAAATTCAAGCTACTGTAAGAAACACCGGTCCAATACCGCTTCAAGTTGTAATGGCTGATGTAAATGATAGAATTCAACCCGCTGCCGTAGAACCTGATGGATTTTTAGAAAGATATGAGACAACTTTGGTTAGAATTCCATTTGAATGGAATGAATCTGAACCTTACAGAATAGGAATTACTATTGATGATGGAACCCGTTTTGAAAAAGAAATTGAATCTGCTGCTCCTGCATTAGAATTTACACCGGAACTTGCCATATTTTTTGCAATCATTGGAACCTATGTTGGAATTATTCCTGTAATGATTGGATTATTGTGGCTTCCATTCATTAAGAAAATTAGCAAACAGAAATACCATTTCTTTTTGGCATTAACTGCTGGATTATTGTTATTTTTAGCAATTGATTCTATTGAAGAATCTATTGAAGTTTCTAATGAAAATTTAGCTAATAGTTTCAATGGTTCATTACTTGTTGCTACTGTTGTAGTGTTATCTTTTCTAACATTATATTATCTTGGAAACAAAATTGTAGCAAAAGCGGATTCATTGAATTTTTCAAAACCTGTTGCAATTGGATTGATGATTTCTATTGGAATTGGATTGCATAATTTTGGTGAAGGTTTAGCTATTGGTGCTGCAGTTGGAATTGGTTCCATTGCATTTAGTACATTTTTGATTGTTGGATTTGCTTTGCATAATACTACTGAAGGTATTGCTATTGCAGCACCTATGTCTAGAGGAAAATTAATGCTTGGAAAATTGGCTATTATGGGTATGATTGCAGGTACACCTGCCATTTTTGGTGCCTGGATTGGAGGTTTTGCCTATTCTCCATTTACATCTGTAATTTTCTTGGCTATTGGTGCAGGGGCTATTTTTCAAGTAATTTTGGTACTAATGAAATGGATTCAAAAAGAAAATGATGGAAATCTATCCACCTTATCTATTGTATCTGGATTTGCAATAGGAATGTTGGTGATGTATCTTACTAGTATTCTGGTCTAGTTTGGTTCAGGATGAATTGTAATTACTGAATTTTTAATTTCTAATCTTATGACATGTTCAATTTCTGATGTGAGATCATGGACTTTTTCAATTGACAATTCTTTATCAAATGAACAATCAATATCGATTTTGAGAATATTTTCAAATTTTAATGATAAAATTCTACCAACCTTTTTTACATCTGGATAATTTTCTACAATTTTTTTAATTTTTTCTTCAGTTTCTATATCTTCAATATTAAAATTCTTTGGAACTGTTATGAATGGTTCTAGATGAATTGTTGCATGAGTGACTTCTGGTATTTCGTTTTGTATTTTTTCTTCAATAATTTCAGAAATTTTATGTGCTGAAACTAAATTGATTTCTCTATTTACCATTACGTGTAAATTACAATATGTTTTTCCTTTTGTTTTATGTGTAATTACATTATGAACTCCCTTGACTCCTTTGACACTTTTTGCAATTTCTAAAATTTTTCCATCTAATGGAACATTTTTCCAATTGGGTTCAAAATGAATTGTAATTCCAGCATTTGATATTTTATTTTTAATGTTTTCTTCAACATTATCGCTAATTTCATGAGCTTTTTCAAAACTTGTATCTCCCCTTAATGATATGGTTACATCTGCAAAAATTATATCTCCTGATCTTCTCATTAGTATTGATCCTGTTTCTATAACCCCATTTGTTGAATTTGAAATTTCTCTAACCTTTTTTACAAGTTCTGGTGATATTACATCTGTCAAATCTAGTGCTGTTTTGTATACCAGTTTTATGCTAAGTATTGCTAATAATCCTCCTAGAATCAAGGCTGCAATGAAATCTCCAAAATAAATTCCATATGTAACTAGGATAATTCCTATAATTGCAACAGATGTAGAACCAAGATCCATGAATGCATGATAGAAATCTGCTTTGAGGGTTGTTCCTCCAATTGCTTTGATACTTTTTCTAAGTAATATAATTCTGAAAAAATCAACTCCTATTGTGTATAATCCTCCAATTATTGCAAATAATCCTGGTAAAACACTTGGAGGTGGACTTTGTAATCTATTGATTGATTCATAAATAAAAAAACAGGCAATTAGGAAAATTGCTATTCCTCCAATTAGTCCTCCTAATGATTCGATTTTTCCATGTCCATAGGTATGTTCAGCATCTGGTGGTTTCATTGCTAATCTTGCTGCTAAAAGTAAAACCAGTGTTACGACACTATCTAACAATGCATGGATACTATCTGTGATTAGTGCAAGACTATTAGAAATTAAACCAAAGATTAATTCTACTATGAATGCTGAGAAAATTGCAAATAAAGAAATTTGTAAAACTTTGGTTCTTTGAGCAAATATTTCCATTATTATGAATTATTTGATGTTGTATTACAGGTTTTTGAGAAAATTGATGTTTTGGTAGTAATTTTAATAAATTTCTCTTTTGAACACTATTTGATTTTTAATGTTTAAGTATATTTTAGAAAAAAAAGAAAAATTAGATTATAAATTAGTCAACTTTAATTTGATTGAAAATATAAATACTCTGAGTCACGATTCAAATTGAAAATGAAGATATCTGGGTTCCTAGCATTTGCATTATTATCTATTTCAATTCTAT
>Ga0233434_1001041_pt1 | contig 28647 bp, 27 predicted proteins | sample SI_122_August201_4_FD_182738 | JGI IMG/M metagenome (GOLD analysis project Ga0233434, IMG submission 182738) | Seawater microbial communities from Saanich Inlet, British Columbia, Canada - SI_122_August2016_120_MG | ecosystem: Environmental > Aquatic > Marine > Inlet | place: Canada: British...
TTAGCACTAGGGCGAATTTTACGAAGTACAAAAAAGGTGAAAAGAGGTTTAGGATCAATCAGACAGGATGTTAATGTTTCAATTAAAGAAGGAGGAGTAGTAATTGAAGTAAAAGGTGTTCAGCAATTAGATCAATTAGAAAAAGTAGTAGAATATGAGGCTAAAAGGCAGCAAGGATTACTAGAAATTTCAAAAGAATTAGAAAAAAGAGATTGGGTTCATAATAAAAAGAGAGATCGGAGAGATATTACAGATTTGTTTTCTAAATGTGAATCAAAAATTATTCAAAGTGCAATCAAAAAGCAACAGAAAATTTTTGCAATTTCATTTAAAAATATGGGTGGAATGTTTGGATTTTCACCTTATGAAGGTATACGATTAGGAAAAGAGATTGCAGAATTAGTACGATTTTTTGGAATTGGGGGAGTATTTCATTCAGATGAACTACCTAATTATGGAGTAGAAAAAACAGATATTGAAAATCTACAAAAGTTCTTAAAAATTGATGATGCAGATGCATTTTTGATATTAGCTGCACCAGATGAAAAAATGAATATAGTTATTGATCAGATTATTTCAAGAGTTGATCATATCAAAAATAATGGAATTCCAATCGATACAAGATTAGCTACTGTAAATGGAGAGACAAAATTTCTGCGTCCAAGACCAGGAGCAGCAAGAATGTATCCTGAAACAGATATCCCACCAGTCATTGTATCAAAAAAAGAATTAGAAAATGCCAAAGAAAATATTCCCAAATCCTGGGATGATTCCATTTCTGAATTACAAACAAAATATGAAATCAATTCACAACTTGCAGAACAAATTTTTGATTCAAAATATATTGAATTATTTGAAAATATTATTCAAAAAAGAAATTCTCAAAATGGAAAGGCGGATGCAACATTTACTTCATCAGTATTATGTTCTACCATTCCGAGTCTTGAGAGAAAAGGACTAAATTCCAAATTATTAAAAAACGAAGAAATTGAAAAAGCATTTCAATTGTTGGATGAAGGAAAGATTGCCAAAGAATCAATAGATATAATTTTTGAAAATATCATGGCTGGAAAGTCAAAAACAACACAAGAAGCGATGAAAAATGCTTCAATTGAGGCTGTAAATGAATCAGATTTGGAAGAAATAATTAAAAAAATAGTTGAAAAGAATCAAGAAATTGTTAAAAATCAAAAAGAAAGAGCAGTAGGACCACTTATGGGGATTGCCATGAAGGAGCTAAGAGGTAAAGCCTCTGGTGAAATGATAAATAATCTTCTTTTAAAAAATATTAAGAAAATGTTAGATAGTATTTAATTAAAGCTTATGCGGGAAGTGGGATTTGAACCCACGAACTCCTAGAAGATAAGGATCTGAACCTTACACCGTTGACCAGGCTGGGTGACTCCCGCATTGTGAATTTTTGAAATCTAGAATAAGTTTCTTTATTATACTATGAAACAATTACATCCAATTAACCTGGTGATGAAATGGAGTTTAGAGAAATATATTGTTTGAATTGTAAAAGAGTACTAGGACGTTACAATTCTAAATTTTATGATGAAAGTAAAATCGAAGAAGTATTACAAACAGATTATGGTACGCATGTAAAAAATGGTCATCAAATTTATGTTAGAAAACTTGAAAAAAATTAATTTAGTTTAATTTTTTCAATTGCCTCTGAAAGATTTGAAATTCTATGGGTTTGATTTTCTAAGATATGTTGATTCCAAGGTTGAGAATATAAAATGATTTTTTTATTTTGTTGAAGAATTTTTAATGCATTCAAAGGTGAATCGTCAATAAATACATCATAATCTAAATCAGCTTTCATTGGACCATCAATTACGGATACATAATTATCATATGAAATATTATGATGATTTAACCAATTTTTTACAAAAGAATCAGTTGAACGTTCTCTAGCAGTAACAATATCTACTTGGCCAATTTTTGATAGATCTTCTGTAACGTATGATAAATTTTCTTCAGTAGGAGGAATTGATGTCCAATTTTTCCAACAAGAACTTAATTCAGCGTAAAAATCATAACGATTTATTTGAAATTTCTTCCAAAAATCCCAATCAGTAATATCATGTTTTGAGATTTCTTGTCTGATAGAATTACTATAATTTAACCAAGACTGTATTACATCAGCAAGTACGCCATCAACATCTAGTGCGATTTTCATACTCTATCAATCATCAGTTTTTTGAAATTCATCAAGTAGGTTTTTTTGGTGTTTATTGAGTTTTTTAGGAATGTTTACTACAATTCTAACATATTGATCTCCTATACCTCGAGAATTAACATGTGGGACTCCTTTTCCCTTTAATTTGATAATAGTATTTGGTTGACTACCTGAATCAACTTTAATTTTTTCTGTACCATCTAAAGTTGGAACAGTAATGTTACAACCTAATGCGGCATCAACCATAGAAACATCTTGATCATAGAAAATATCTTTTCCATCTCTATTGAATTGTGAATGAGGTTGTACTCTAATTCTAACAATCAAATCACCGTTGGAACCATCAGGAACTTCATTTCCTTCTTCTGGAACAGTATAATCACCTGAATCAATTCCTGGTGGAATTCCAAAAGTGACTTTTTTTGAACCATTTTTCTTTCCTTGGCCATTACAGTTCTTACATGGTGTTTCAACAATAGCACCTTGACCTCTACAAGCAGAACATGGTGCAGCAGTTACAAATGAGGCAAATCCCATGTTACGAGTTTGTCGTACTTGTCCTTGACCATTACATGCAGAACATGTTTTCTTGTTAGTTCCAGGTTTACAACAAGAACCATGACAAACATCACATTGAATTTGTTTCTGTAGATCTATTTCCATTTTTTTTCCATGAAGAACATCTTCTAAAGTTACTGAGGTTTCAAAAAGAATGTCAGAACCTCTTTGTTGGTTAAAACCGCCACCTCCACGACCAAAAATTGATTCAAAAATAGAATCAAAACCGCCACCTCCACGACCAAATATATCACTAAAATCTCCACGTGCACCTTGAAAAATATCCTCACTAGAATATCTACCATCAACACCAGCATGACCATGTTGATCATAAAGTTGTCTTTTTTCAGAATCTGAAAGTACAGCATACGCCTCAGAAATTTCTTTGAAGTGTTCTGGAGCCTCTGCAGATTTGTTACGATCAGGATGAAATTTTAATGCTAATTTTCTATACTGTTTTTTTAATTCATCTAAAGAAGAAGATTTGGAAACTCCTAAAACTTCATAATAATCACGTTTTGCAGACATGAATTAATCCATCATCATAATTGGTGTATAAATGGTCAAATTTGAAAAATTAGTTAGTTTTTGTTTCATCAGTTGAGGATGATTCGGTTGTCTGATCTTCAGTACCTTGTTGTCCTTCAGCGCCAGTACCTTGTTGTCCTTCAGCGCCAGTACCTTGTTGTCCTTCAGCGCCAGTACCTTGTTGTCCTTCAGCGCCAGGTGGAGGTGAAGCATTTTTGTAAAGTTCAGTTGTGACTTCGTTAACTAAAGATTGCAATGCATCAAGTTTAGGTTGTAATTCATCAGATTCTTTATCTAAAACTTCTTTGACTTCTTTGACAGCATCTGTTATTTTGATTCCTTGTTCTTGAGAAATTTTGTCTTTAAGATCATGATTAACTAATTTTTCTGTAGTGTAAATGTAGCTTTCTGCTTCATTCCTGAGATCAATTTTTTCTTTCTTCTTTTTATCTTCATCAGAGAATTTTTCGGCATCTTCTTTTAGTTTTTCAATTTCTTCTTTAGATAATTTTGTAGATGATTCAATAGTGATTTTGGCTTCTTTTTGTGTTCCAAGATCTTTTGCAGTTACATTGATAATTCCATTTGCATCAATATCAAATTTAACTTCAATTTGAGGAACTCCTCGTGGTGCAGGTGGTAAATCAGTGAGATTAAAGCTTCCTAAGGATACATTATCAGTAGCCATTGGTCGTTCACCTTGAACAACATGAATAGTTACAGCTGTTTGATTATCAGCGGCAGTTGTGAAAACTTTACTTTTAGACGTTGGAATTGTAGTATTTCTTTCAATTAATGGTTCTCTAACCCCACCCAAGGTTTCAATTCCTAATGTTAGTGGAGTTACATCAAGTAAGACAATGTCACTTGCAACATCTCCAGCAATAATTCCTGCTTGTATTGCTGCACCCATTGCTACTGCTTCCATAGGATCAACTCCAGATTCAGCCTCTTTACCAACAACTTCACTAACAAATTTTCTAACTAGAGGCATTCTTGTTGGTCCTCCAACCATTACGATTTTGTTAATATCAGAGTTGGTGAGCTTTGCATCTTCTAGAGCTTTCAATATAGAAGGTTTACATCGTTCAACGATTGGTCCAATTAATTCATCTAATTTAGCTCGAGTAATTCTTAATTCAAGATTTTTTGCACCAGATGAAGGATCATGTGAGATAAAAGGTAAGTTAACATCTGTTTCCATAACTGTAGATAATTCAATTTTAGCTTTTTCTGCTGCTTCTCTAATTCTTGTCATTGCAGTTATATCTTGTGAAAGATCAACACCTTCTTTTTTCTTGAATTCATCAGCGATAAAATCAATCAGGGTTTTATCCATATCTGTACCACCTAACTGAGTGTCTCCAGATGTACTCATTACTTCAAAGACACCTCCACCCATTTCCATGACAGTAACATCTAATGTACCGCCACCAAAATCAAAGACAAGTATTTTCATGTCTTCGGTTGTTTTATCCAATCCAAATGCCAACGATGCTGCTGTTGGTTCATTAATTATTCTAACAATATCTAGACCAGCAATGGTTCCAGCATCTTTTGTTGCTTGACGTTGGTTATCATCAAAATATGCAGGAACTGTAACTACGGCTTTTTCAATAGGTTCACCAACAAATGCCTCAGCATCTTTTTTGATTTTTTGTAGAATGTATGCAGAAATTTGTTGTGGTTTGTAATCTTTATCTTGAATTTTAAAAATATGATCAGACCCCATTTTTCTTTTAGCGGCAATAATGGTATTTTCAGGATTTGTTACAGCTTGTCTTCGTGCAGGTTCACCAACTAAAAGTTCACCTTCTTTAGAGAATGCTACAACTGATGGAAATGCTTTACCACCGACAGTAGCTCCTTCTGCTGCAGGAATAATTGTCGGTTTTCCACCCATAACAACTGCTGCTGCAGAGTTACTTGTTCCCAAATCAATACCAATTATTTTAGTCATATTTTATCATCCTTTTTTTGAAATTTCTACTAACGTAGGTCTTATGACCCTCTTTTGAGAAATATATCCCTTCCTGATTTCTTTTGTAATTGTATTATCGTCTAAATTAGGATCAGTGATAACGGATATGGCTTCATGAGAATTTGGATCAAAGATTTCTCCTAGAGCATCAATTGGAATTACTTGGTATTTTTTCAACAAAGAATCCATATTTTTCAAAATGGAGTCTAGGCCATCAGCGTTGATTTTATTTTCAGAAAAAACCACTTTAGCCCTAACAAAATCATCATATATTTTTAAAAAATCCAATACAAATTCATCAATTTTTACATTAACACCATTTTCTATATCTGATTGTGTTTTTCGATTCATATTCTGAAAATCTGCTAAAACATGTTTTAGTTTTTCATCAGATTCTATTACTTTTTGTTTTTCTAGATCTAATAATTTTGTTAATTCCTCAATATGTGTTTGCGAAGATTCTGATTCTTCAGGAAAATCATTAATTTCTATATTTTTTTTAGGTTCTTTAATTGATTCATTAGAATTAGATTCAACTTGATTTTCAGATACTACATTAACTGGAACTTCATCAGAATTAGATTCACTTGACAATTCAAACAGAATAATAATTTAGCTAATTTATACTATTATTGAATTGTTTCGCATAAAGGATTAGCTTTAACAATAATCAAATTAGAATCTTGTTTAGTTTTTTCAATATTGACAAAATCAGCTTTAGAGCATGCTACAACAATAGTGGTTTTATCACTATGAAATAGATCAAAGTTTGAATCTTCGTAAGCTTCGACATCTCCAATATAATCGCGTAATCTTGAAGTCAAATTTTGAAGCATCTCAATTTTATCTCCACGCATTACATGTTGATCAAGAGTCCAAGACAAAGCAATTTTTGTTCTACTTGCTTTAAGATCATTTTTCTTTAACGTTGCACGAATTTCATCAATTAATCGTTTAACATATCCATCAATTCCTTTAACACTTCCATTAATCAAATACATGAGGGTATTTGCACCTTCAAATGAGGAACCAAGAGATTTTAAATCAAGTAATCCACTAACCATATTATCTAAAAATATTTCTTGAAAATCATCAGATGACAAATCATTTTTGGTAATCTCATCTTGAGCATACTTGCATACTTCTAAAACACTACACAAACTTGAAAATCTTGATAAAACATCGATTGCATGAAAATGTTCTGATGAAGAAAGAGCAACAAATTTCTTCTCTTTTTTACCAATTGTTAATAAATCAGATAATGTGGAATCCTCTTTTCCATTAAAAGAGCCAATGATCTTTGGTTGTTGATTTAGATCTTCCAATGGATAATAAAAATATGAAATTTGTTTTCCAATTTCTAGACCAGTCACATGTTCTAATAAAGAAATATTTTCATTGTTGCCTCCAAATCCTGTTGGGAGTGTAAAGATAACTGAACTGTTTTTCTTTAATGATGTTACTGCATCCTTGAATTTAGAATGGATTTCAGTTTTGATATCTTGTCCTGTTTTTCTGATTCTTGGGGTAAAGAAGAGATATTGAGCTTTAGAAATAGCTACATCAATTGGTTCCATAGCTAATAATGGTTCATCCTCTTTTAGTGAAGAAACATTTGGATATGTTTTAGCTATTTCTGCCTTAAGTGAAATAGCTGAAGGAGTTGATTCATCAATAATGTAAACATCAGCACCTTTGATTGCCATTTGAGATGCAATGGCATATCCTTCAGTACTCAAACCATAAACAACTACTTTTGCTCCCCCCATTACCTTAGAGCATGTAATAGACTAAGAAAAACTTATTGAACTTGGCATAATTACGAAAATTGCTTGAAAATATGGATTGATATTCTTACACCAAAACAATTATTGTTTTCTGAACCAATAATCAAAAAATTAGAGAGAAAACACGAGTTTTTGTGCACTTCTAGAAAATATAGAGAGGTAACAAAATTGGCAAAAATACGTAATTTTGACCTTGTTTTTGTTGGAAAACATGGTGGAGGAGACAAGATTGCTAAATTGGAAGCCAGTATTGACAGAATAGGTAAGCTTTCTAAAAAAATTAAGTCGTTTTCACCAGATATGGTGATTAGTTTTTGTTCTCCAGAAGCAGCAAGAATTTCATTTGGATTAGGAATTAAACACATAGCATTTTGTGATTCACCACATGCCGATGCAGTAATGAAATTAACTTTGCCATTGATTCAAAAATTACTTATTCCAAAAACCATTCCAAAAAAGAATTTTTCTAGATATGGAATAAGTGAAAAAAATATCATTACATATAATGCAATTGATGCAGTTGTTACTATTAAAAGAAAAATAAATAAACAAACATCATTACCATTTAAAGAAAACAAAGGAAAAAATATTTTGATAAGAATGGAAGAGGATCAAGCATCTTATGTATCAAAATCAAATAAAACTATTCCAATCATTAAACAGATTATAAATGATCATAGTAAAGAGAATATTGTTATTTTAGGTAGATACACAAAACAAATTAAAAATCTTCAAAAAATAATTGGTAAAAAAACTAAAATCCCAACAATGACATTTGATGGAAAACATTTGTTAAATAACACAGATATTTTCATTGGATCTGGTGGAACAATGACAGCAGAATCTGCTTTGATGGGAGTTCCAACAATATCATATAACGCAATTCCAAATATTATTGAGGATTTTTTAGTAAAAAAATATCTTATAAAAAGAGAGACAAACAAAATTAAAATTTCTAATCATATTAAGAAAATTTTTGAATCCACAAATAACATAAATCAAAAAAGAGCAGAGAAAATTGTTAAACAGATGGAAGACCCCATTCAAAAATTAATGAATGTAATCAAAGAGTAGTTTCAGTTTAGTTTTAAGAGTCAAATTCAAATAAAAAGTTCATTAAGGGAATGAGAGTGCTGGATTTAGCAGCCCGGTAGTGTAGCGGTCAAGCATATGGGCCTTTGAAGCCCGTGACGCCAGTTCGAGTCTGGCCCGGGCTACTTTATTTAAAAAATGAAAGGTTGTTTTAGCACGAATATAACATAGTTTTCCGGAGATTAGGTACAATGACGGACATCATATTAGGAATGGGTGAAGTGGGTGAAACCCTATTTGATTTACTTGTTGAAAGAGATTTTGATTGTATGGGAATTGATCTAGATAGTTCAAAATGTAAAAACTATTCTGAAAACTCTACAATTAAGAATCCAGAATATCTTCATGTTTGTCTTCCAGGAGAATTAACAGAGTTTGTAGATATTATATCAAATTGGATTAATAAGATTGAGGGGTTAAAGGTAGTTTTAATTCATTCTACTGTTAAACCTGGAACAACAAAAAATATTCAAGAAAAATCTAAAGTTCCAGTTTTATTTTCTCCAGTACGTGGAGTACATAAAAGATTTTCAGAAGATATTAAAAAATATACCAAATTTATTTCGTCAGATGACAAACAAATAGATTCAAAAATAAAGTCAGATTTAGAAAAAAGATTTCAAAAAATAGATTGGATGTCAACTACGAAAACTGCAGAACTAGCAAAAATATTGGTGGATACAACATATTATGGATGGTTAATCAATTATGCTCAAATTACAAAAATGATTTGTGAAAAGGAAAATATAGATTTTGATGAAATGTGGAAATTTGCAGATGAAATTCACGAAAATTTAGGCAATAGACCAAAAATGTATCCAGGCATAATTGGAGGGCATTGTGTAATTCCAAATCTAAGTTTAGTGGAATATGAAAATATAGACATGATTAAAAAAATTAATGACATGTATGAAAAATTAAAAAAATGATTCTTATTTCTAAAAATCTAATTTTGTAAGAAGTTTTGAAGCGATAACAAAAAGTATAGATGCAATACCAACAAGAACTATCATTTCATAAATTACAAATTCTGTAAAGGTTCCAAAAATTCCTGCTCTAATTACATCTACAAGATAAGTTAGGGGGTTCAGATAAAATGCAGAATGTAATGGTTCTGGAACTTTATCAGCTGGATAAAACGCAGTACTAACAAAAGCAAAGAATAGAAAAACAGTGTTAATAATTACATTAAATCCTTCACTTGAGCGTAATCTAGTAGAGATTATTGATGCCAATGAACCAAATAATACAGAACCAGTAATTGCACCAAAAATAATTATTGGAATTGTAATAAATGAAAATTCTACAGATTCAAAAAATACAGGATAGCCAACTACGGCTATCAAAGTTGCACTGATTAATCCAATTATGCCTATAGTACAGATATTGCTAAGAATGTAATGACTTCTAGTAAATGGTCCTGACATAATTTGTTCAAACATGCCATGTCTTCTGTCATTCCAAATAAGAATTCCAGAAATAAGAGTACTATTCATAATGTTAAATCCAATCATACCTGATGCCAAAAATGCAGGATAATCAAGATCTTTTGTACCAAAAGGAACATTGTTGATTAATGGTGCATATGCAAAACCTGCAACAAAAATATAGATTAAAGGAAAAATTACTTGCCAAATTAAAAATCCAGGATTGAGTGAAATTGTAAGATTTCTATTTACAAGTCTAATTATTGGATGCATTTTCTCCCATCATTTTTAAAAATATTTCTTCAAGATTTGTTGGAACTGCCGATAGATCTTCAATATCTATAGAATTATTATTGAGTATTTTCAATATTTGTAATAATACTAATTCAGATTGTTCTGAATGAATTATTATATTAGTTCCACTCTCAAAATCAATTTTACAATCTGAAATTCCAGATAAGAGAGAAGATATTTCAGATTGTTTCTCTAACAAATGAATTTTTATGGTTTTTTCTTTTCCAAATCTATTCTTTAAGGCATCAGGGGAATCAACAGTAATTATTTTTCCTTTATCAATTATTGCTATTTCATCACAAAGATATTCAGCTTCAGATAGAATGTGTGTTGTGTAAAAAATGGTTAATCCTGTTTTTACTTTATTTTTTAAATAATCTAATAACTTTCTTCTAGCACTTGGATCCAAACCAGCAGTGGGTTCATCTAAAAACAATAATTCCATGTCATGCATAAATTCACGTGCAACTTGGACTCTTCTTCGTTGACCAATTGAAAGATCTTCATTTCTTTTTTTACGAATTTCAACTAGATCAAAATCTTTCAAAAGTTGTTCCATTCTAATTTTACGTTCAGTTTTTGAAATATTCCACATCATTCCATATTTATCGAGAGATTTTTCGACAGACAGAGTAGGCTCATAACTGGGTTGTTGTAAAACAACGCCGATTTTATGACGTATTTCAAGAGGATTTTTGATAGCATTTACACCCAAAATAGAAAGAGAACCACTTGAGGGTGGAATTAAGGTGGTCAGTAGTTTAATGGTAGTTGATTTTCCAGCACCGTTAGGACCCAAAAATCCAAAAACATGCCCAGATTTAACAGATAAGGTAAGATCATCTACAGCTTTGATTGAACCATATGATTTTGATAGATGATTAACATTAATGCATGACATAACACAACTGCGATCTTCCTATTAATTTAGTTAATGAGGTAAATTAAGATAGTTTTGAGAAGATTTAGAGTAATCTAAATAAAATATGTAAAAAATTTAGAAGAATAAAATTAAGAACAAAAAATGCGATCATTTTTTTGAAAGTAAATGATTTTCAAACAAATGAAATTTTTATTAATAGAACAAGTTTACGAATAATGAATTGTCTGAATTTGAGAATTTGATTGGTAAATTACTTGAACAAAAATCAGAATTAACTAGAGAAGATATTGAAGAACAAATAAAGTTGAAAAAAGAAAAGATTGGTGCAGGGTACTTGACTGATCAAGGGGCATTATTTTTAATTGCATCAGATTATGGAGTTACATTATCAGAGCCATTAAAAGTTGAAATGAGTATAAAGGATCTATATGCAGGAGCAAAAGAAATTTCATTAGAAACAAGAGTTTTGAATCTTTCACCTGCAAAACAGTTTTCAAGAAAAGATGGTTCTCCGTTTTATCTTAGAACAATGACAGTATATGATACAAATTCTACTGCAAGTGTAAAGTTATGGGATGAAAAAGCAAATCTACCAGGTATTGAAAATCTAAAACCAGGAGATTTGATCAAAATCATAAAGGCGTATGTAAAATCAGATCTTGATGGGTCACCAACAATCAATATTGGTTCTGGTTCAAATATTGAGACAACAGATACAAAAAGTGAAATTCCAACTATTGATACAATTACAAAAGATGTTAGTGAATCACAAGAAGGGCAAAAAGATCTTGTAATGTCAGGTACAATTGATGGTGTAATCAACAGTATGGAATTTACAAATTCTCGTGGTCAGCCTGGAAAGGCATTAAGAATGAGGCTAAAAGGTAAAGATGGAAGTGGAATGAGAGTAGTAATCTGGGGTAAAGATGAATCATCAATTCCAAATATGATTGCACAATCAGCTAAAGTAAGATTACTTGGTGTTAAAGTAAAATCTGGAAATCAAGGATTAGAAATTCATGGAAATGATGCAACAATCATTGAAATTGATGGTGGAGAAGCAGAGCCAATAATTGCAAGAGTTCTTTCAATTTCAACTACAGAAACTGGAAAAAATATGATTTTGGTAGTAGACAGTAAAAAGAACACATACAACATCAGTGATTCTTCAAATTCAACTAGTATTTGTGTTGAAGGAGATGTAATAGAATGTATGCCATCAAAAGTTTATGGAAATTCAATTACACTGGATGAAAATTCTTTTGTTAGAAAATTAGATAATGATGAAACCATCCCATCATTGTCTCAACTTAGAACAAAAATTAACGACGTTAAAGTAGAGGGAAATTATTGTATTGAATCCATAATATTAAAAGTACCTGAAAGACGTGAAGTACAAACAAAATCTGGAGAGTCAATTTCACTTTCAGAAATGTTTGTTGAAGATGATACAGGTCAAATTTGGGTAAAAGGTTGGAGAAATCAAGCACGAATAATTGATAAATGTGAGTTAGGGGAAATTGTTTCAATTACAGGATTAAATGCAAAAGCAGGGCTTGAAGGTAGAATTGAATTATTCATAACACCATTTTCAAAAATTATAAAGAAAAATTAAGAATCCCAGAAACCTCTAGTTACAACATACTGTCTCTCTGCTTCATAGATTTGTTTGAATAGATGTTCTTCATCTACCATATTTCGTAATATTCTTGCTGCGGTATCAGCACCAACTCCGTATCCAGATATTACAATAATAGCAATTTTACCAAAATTTTCCACTAAAGAAGAGACTTTCCAGGCACGATTGAACTTGTGTTTTTCATCAGCAGATAATTTTTTTCCTTCATGTTTTTTTCGAATAATTTTCGGAAGATCATAATCAGAATAATATGTTGCAGTGATTTGTCTACATTTACAATAAGGACATATCAAAATATTTTTTACTTCATTTGTTTCAACAACACGTTCCCATTTACCACATCGAGCACAGACTAAACGATGTTTTGTTTTTTCAAGTCTTGCTTTTACAAGATCAAGAATTCCTTTATCAAGATTAGCAGGAGATGCATAATATTTTGTTGTATGATCCAATATTGGTTCTGCTAATTTTGAAAATTGATCAACTTCAATCCATTTTACACATATTTGATCTTCATGAATTTCCTTCAGAAGTTTATCAGTATTTTTTAGATCATACTTGTCATGAAATAATTCACGAAGGGCTTCACGTACAAGTGCAGTTTTAGAATATCGTTCATATAAAAATCGAGCAGATTTTCTTTCATAAATTGCTCCACGTCCAACCACTCCAAATTTTTTTGCAACACACCATGTTCTCCAATTTACATTATGAGTACCTGTCAAAGAGGTAGTAACCATAGAATACAAATCATAATCATCTTTTAGAACTTCAAAAAAAAGTTTTTCAGAAATTCGTGATCTAGAAGATAAAACAATTCGATAACCGTCTGAACGAGAATCAACAATTGATCCTAGTATTGAAGATAGTATTGAAGAAAGTAATGTGGATAGTGTAGAATTAATTTTAGTGCCAAAACATGAATGAATTACAATTGATCCTTGTGATCTGTTTGATTCAATTACAATATTGTTATCATCCGGAATTTCATCAAAAGTTAATTTTTCTATAGTTTTATTGGTTAATTCAAGAGAACCAGTCTTAACTCTACTACGAAAATTTCCTACCTTTTGTGCAGTTCTATAATCAATTGGAATACTTTCGCCTTCCCAATATGGAACAGTAATTCCTCCTCCTCTAAATGGTTCAACATTTACAGTGAATGATTTTTCATCAACATTTAGTATTCTCCATTGTGAACCCTTTAGTACAAAAATATTACCTGAATCTCCAAAATCACCTACAAATCTTTGATCCAATGAGCCGATAATTTTTTTTCCCACACTATCAAACACTTTGAATTTAAGAATGTCAGGAATTGTTGAAAGATTTTCAAAATAATATTTGAATGCACGGCCTTTTTTCCAAAAAGTCATTTTTGTTCGATCAAAAAATATCAAATAATTTGAATCAAGTAAATCTAATACATTTACTAAATCCTCTAGTTCTAAATTTCGAAATGGGTAAGCTTTTGTAACTAGTTCAAAGGTTTTTTGAACTGAAATTTCGCCTATCTGCATTGTTAAGCCAACTAAATGATGAGCCAAAACATCAAGAGAGCCATCATGAATTTTTTGCTCTTCAATCGAACCTTCTTTAATTCGTTCAAGTATAGCTCGTGCTTCAAATTCATCATCAGGATTATTTGTTATGATAAGTCCTTTGGCTGATGCATTTCGATTATGCCTACTTCTTCCTATTCTTTGTATTAATTTTGATACTTGTCTAGGGGAACCATAATGAATCACTAATTCAACTGAACCAATATCTAAACCTAATTCTAATGAAGATGTACACACCACAATTTCACGTTTTCCTTCACGTAGATTTTGTTCAGTTTCTTCTCTAACCTCTTTTGAGAGAGAACCATGATGTAATTCAATTTCTATAGAAGATTTTTCTTTTAGAATTGAAGCTAAAAATTCTGCTTCACCTCTAGTATTAGTAAATAAAAGAATTGGGGAGTCTAATTCTAAATCTAAAACATGTTCAATAATTTTTTCTGCAACATCAGAAATTGTTCCATTAACATACTTTATTTCTACATCATATTTTCGTACAGATGTGTCTCTAATTATTTCACATTTTCTTTTAGTTCCAACAACAAATTTTCCTGCTTCTTCAAAATTTCCAACTGTTGCAGATAATCCTATTTTTGTAAGGGGATATTTTGAATTAAGTTCTAATCTTTCAATACTTAAAGAGAGTTGAGAACCTCTTTCACTAGCTAGTAATTCATGTACTTCATCAATTACAATCCATTCTAAATCAGATAGTGCATCTAGCAATTTGATTTGAGTTAAAAGAATAACTAATGTTTCAGGAGTTGTAATGAGAATGTCAGGAGGGTTATCTCTAATTTTTCTTCTATCTTTTTGAGTAGTATCACCATGCCTAATTTCAATAGATAATTCATTATTATGTGCATATTTTGTTATTCTTCTAAACACATCACGATTTAATGCACGTAAAGGAGTGATGTAAAGGACTTTAATTTTTCCATTCTTTTTAGAATTTTTCAAAAGTGAGAAAATTGGGATGACAGAACATTCAGTTTTTCCTGAGCCTGTTGGGGCAATTACAAGGCAATCTTTTTTTTGTAAAATAATTGGTGAGGCTTTTTTTTGAATTTCAGTTAGTGTAGAAAATCCAAATTTTTTAAATAAAGATTCAGGAATTTGATTCATCTGTTGAGTTTGATCGTGATCTTTCATAAACAATTACACCTACTAAACCAAATGTAAACAAAACTATAGTAATAATTGGAATTGAATCAAAAATTTCTACCATTACTAGACTTTATGATTGACCGTTAAATATCTTCAGCATAATCAGATAGTCCCATCATATCAATCCGATAAGAAAAAGATTTCTTATCAAGTGCCCAATAAATTTCCCCATTAAATTTTGACAGATTTTTAAAAAGATGTATTTTGATATGGGTGAAAGGATCAATAGCACTTTTCATATTTTCGATTTCTTTACCTTCTATGTTTCTAATCATATTAGTAATAATAATAGGAATTTTATTTGTGATTGCAAGTTTTGAAAGTTCACACATGTATTTCATGAATAATGAATTTTTTTCAAATGTGGATTCATCTTTTTTGTATTCGTAAGAAAATAAATCGGTAATATTATCAATCACAATTAAAGAAAAATTATTTTTTTGGATATTTTTAATTGATTTTATTTGTTCTGAAGTATTTCTTAGTCTAGATACGGTAATTTGTTGAAGAAAATCAAATTGTGTTTCTGATTGTTTTTGAATTTCTAGTATTCGTTCAGGTCTGAACTCACCTGTAGTATCCAAATACAAGATATGGCCACCATTTTTAATTGAATTCATTAATAATTGTAATAATAATTGGGTTTTTCCTGTTCCTGCTCCACCAAAAATATCTACAATTACACCAGGTGGAATTCCTCCAGACAAGAATTCATCTAATTTTTGTAAACCAGTAGAGAGCATTTGTATAATTATTAGAAAAAGAAGAAAAAATTTAAGGAATTTCAATTTTCAGAAAAGAGGTAAGGCTTTTATTCTAGAGAAAAAGGTTGCAAGACAAGTGAATTATTAGTGTCACAATCAAATAGTGCAAAAAGACCTTTAACAACTCTTCAAAAAAGTACCAAGAAGAAGGTTACCGTAAGACTGAAAAACGAAGTTGAATACAAAGGAAAAATGGACAATGTGGATTCATACATGAATTTGATTATGACAGATGCAGAAGAACTGCATGACGGTAAAACAATTGCAAATTATGGAAGAGTTATCGTAAGAGGTAACAACGTGTTATTTATCAAACTAGAAAATGAACTCTAGTCAATAATGTGGTTTTATGACCAATAATTTTCTATTTACTTCTGAATCAGTAACAGAAGGGCATCCTGATAAAATATGTGATAATATTTCAGACGCATTCTTAGATGAATACTTAAGACAAGATCCAGAATCTAGGGTGGCAGTTGAGACAATGGTTACTACAGATTTTGTAGCAGTTGCAGGTGAAATTACATCCAAAGCAAATTTTGATCAAAAAGCTCAAGAAGAATTAGTTAGAAAGACAATTAGAGATATTGGATATGACAACAAAGATTTGATGTTTGATACTGAATCTTGCAAAGTAACTTTACGTCTTCACGCTCAAAGTCCAGACATCAGTCAAGGAGTTACTGCCACTTCAGAAAAAGAACAAGGTGCAGGGGACCAGGGGTTAATGTTTGGATATGCAACAAATGAAACAGAAGAACTTATGCCAATGCCAATTTTACTTTCACAAAAACTCGCACAAAAACTAGCTGAAGTAAGAAAAAATAAATCTCTACCTTGGGTAAGACCAGATGGAAAAACACAAGTTTCTGTTAGATATGAAGATAACAAACCAACAAAAATTGAAACAGTTGTAGTTTCAACACAACATGCACCAGAAATTGCTCAAGAAGAAATTTCAAGAGAAATAATTGATAAAGTAATCAAACCAGTGTTAGGAAATCTTTGGAATGATCAAATTAAAACTCATATCAATCCAACTGGGAAATTCGTGATTGGTGGTCCACATGGTGATGCGGGTTTAACTGGAAGAAAAATTATTGTCGATACATATGGTGGGTTTGGAAGACATGGTGGAGGAGCTTTTTCAGGAAAAGATCCTTCCAAAGTAGATAGATCTGCATGTTACATGTGTAGATATATTGCAAAAAATCTGGTTGCAGCAGAACTAGCTGACAGATGTGAAGTACAACTTGCATATGCAATTGGTGTAGCAGAACCAGTATCACTTTATGTTAATACATTTGGAACAAACAAAATTCCAGAAGATCAAATTGAGGGTTTAGTTAGAAAGAATTTTGATATGAAACCTTCTGGAATTATCTCACAATTAGATTTGAAGAGACCAATTTACAAAAAAACAGCTTCATATGGTCATTTTGGAAGAAATGAGCCAGAATTTACTTGGGAAAAAACAGACAAAGCTGAAACATTAAAGCAATCTGCCGGACTTTAATAATTCCACAATTGATTGAAATTTCAGTTGAGTGATTTTACTTAACTTTTTATGATTTCCTTTGAAATTACCAATCAGAATATTTAGATCATCAACTCCAAACTCAGATTTTGAATTAGTTATAGCAGCATGATAAGCATTTTCTAGATTGATTTTTTTGATTTTAGTTTTAGTTCCTTTAGAAAAGAGTTTAACATATTTTTCAAAAGTCACATAATCAGGACCAACAAGATCAAAAATTTTATTATTAAATTTCAGTTGTGATACTGATTCAAAAATAACTTTTGCAACATCTGATACATGTATTGGTTGAATTGAATAGGTTCCAGAACCTGGGATTATGATTTCTCCAGATTTGATTTGATTTTTTAGATTTTTTGAAAATAAATCATCTTTTCCAACAATGTATGAAGGTCTAAAAATTGTGAAATTTAAACCAGAATCAATAATTTGTTTTTCTGCATTATATTTTGAAATAAAATATCCTAATGATGTGTTTGGTGAAACTCCCAATCCACTTAAAAAAATAATTTTTTTTATTCTAGCTTTCTTACTTAAATTTACAACGTGTTTTGTTAAATCAGTATTTATCATATCATAATCAACATTTACAGATTGTTTTCCTATTCCAACAAGATGAATTAATACATCTGAATTTTGTATTTTTTTCAGAATATTTTTTTCTTTATAATTATTTGAGATAATTTTAGTTTCGCGTTTAAAATTTTTAAAGTCATTTCTAGATATTGAAATTAATTCAATATTTTTTTCAGATAAATATTTTCGGAGATTTTTTGCAATAAAACCACTAGCTCCAGTAACAACAATCTTCGGAGATTTAACCATAATAGAACCAAGTTTGTTTTAATTTTAAATCTATTTGAATAATTTTCAAAAATTATAAAATAAGAGTTAATACCACAAAATGAATACAAATAACGTGGAAGAAGAAAAGACGAAATTAAAGACAGGTTATACTACAGGGAGTTCTGCAACTGCAGCATCAAAAGCTGCACTATTATCAATAATTAATCAAAAAAAAATTGAGAGTGTAGATATTTTATTACCAAAAAAATCTTATGTTCAAATTCCCATACATTCATGTGAATTTGGATCTGACAAAGCAAAAAGCTCAGTGATCAAGAATGGAGGAGATGATCCTGATGTTACTCATGGGGCAGAAATTATTGTAGAGTTGTCATTTACTGAAAAAATTAACGAAATTGAGATTGATGGTGGAGAAGGGGTAGGTATAGTAACTAAACCAGGATTAGGTTTGGAAATTAACAAACCTGCTATAAACCCAGTTCCTAAAAAAATGATTACTGAAAATCTAAGAGAGGTAGGAAAAGAAATTCTTTTAGAAAAAGGAATCAGAGTAATTATTTCAGTACCTAAAGGAAAAGAGTTAGGACCTAAAACAGACAATCCAAGATTAGGTATCATAAATGGAATTTCAATTTTAGGAACTAGTGGAATTGTTATTCCATTTTCTACAGCAGCTTATGCAGCATCAATTAGACAAAATTTGGATGTGGCAAATGCAATGGGTAATGATACAGTAGTACTTACAACTGGTGGAAGAAGTGAAGATTTTGCAAAAAAAATAGTGGATTTACCAGAACATTGTTTTGTACAAATAGGTGATTTTTCAGGATATGCAATTCAACAGTGTGGTAAAAAAGAATTCAAAAAAGCATATGTTGTTGGTTTCGTTGGAAAGCTAGCAAAAATGGCAGCAGGTGTTAAACAAACTCATGTTAAAGGGTCTAAAGTAGATATGAATTTTCTAGCCGAATTAGCTCAAAAATGTAATGCTAATGAAAGTCTAATTCAAGATATAAAAAAAGCAAATACAGCAAGACATGTTTCAGAAATTATTCAAGAAAACAAGATTGAGGGGTTTTTTGACTTGATTTGTGGTGAGACGTATAAACATATGAGAAAACATTCTGAAGAAAAAGTTCCAATTGATGTAATATTGTTTGATTTTGAAGGAAAAATATTGGCTAGAAAATCTGAACAGTAAGGTATTTTATTAAAGTTGGAAATTTTTGATTATGGAAAAAACTGTAGTTCTTGCCATTACTAAGAATGGAGTAAATATTGGAGAAAATCTAAAAAAACTATTTCCAGATTGGAGTGTATATGCACCTTCAAAACTAACAACTGAAGCAGTAGGAATTACATGGTATTCTGAGCCTACAATAGAGAAAATTGTTGAACTTTTTAAAAATAATAATGCATTAATCTGTATTTTTTCATTAGGAGCAGTAATTAGATTAATTGCTCCATACTTGAAAGATAAAAAAACAGATCCTGCAGTAATTGTCATTGATGATAAAATAAATTTTGTCATCAGTGTTTTATCGGGACATATAGGAGGAGCCAATGAACTTACTGAAGAAATTGCAGAAAAATTGGGAGCTTTATCTGTAATTACTACAGCAGCTGATGTAAACAAAACAATTGCAGTTGACCTTGTAGGAAGGGAATTTAATTGGAAAATAGATGATGATTCAACTGTAACTAAAATTAGTGCGCATATGGTAAATGAAGAACCAATTGGAGTGTTTCAAGAAACCGGAGAAAGAAATTGGTATAAAAAATTACCAAAAAATGTTGTAATTTATGAAAATATGGAGAATTTAAAAAAATCAAATTCTAAAGCCCATCTAATAATTTCTGACAAAAATATTGATGATGAAATATCAAAAGAGTCTGTAATTTATCGACCTCCAAGTTTAGTAATTGGGATTGGATTACATTGGGATACTTCTAAAGATACGATTAGAGAAGGAATTGAGTTTTGTTTAGATAAATTCAAACTAAGTTCAAAATCAATTGCAAAATTAGTATCAATAAAAAAACCACAAGATGTACAAGGACTAATAGATCTTGGTGAAGAAATGGGAATTCCAGTTGAATATGTAAACAGAGAAGACTTGGCTGAGATTTCCGCCCCAAATCCCTCTGAAACAGTAAAAGCGTTTGAAGGAACTGCAAGTGTATCTGAGGCTGCAGCAATCAAGGTTTCTGAAGGGGAATTGATAGTAGAAAAGCAAAAATTCCCACCTAATTTGACTATAGCCATAGCGAGGATTTTGAATTGAAGCGTGGATTATTACTAATTGACAGAGGAAGTAGAGAAAGAGAGGCATCTGAAGAATTAGATGTGATTTGTCAAGGAATTAAGGCAAAAGGTGACTATGTTTTTACAGATTTTTGTTTTTTAGAGGTAGAACCACCATATATTGAGGATGGAATACCCAAATGTCTCAAAGAAGATATTGATTCTTTGACTATAGTTCCTTACTTTTTGTATCCTGGTAAAAAAGTGAAAATTGCAGTTACGGAGGCAATGAAATATCAAAAAGACACCAAAGTAAAATTTGTAGTTACAAAACAAATGAGTATGCACAAAACTTTGGTAGATGTTGTTGAAAGTAGAATATCCACAACATTAAAAGAAAATGAAATTACTTTTCCAAATAATGAAGTAGATGTAATGATTATTGGACATGGAAGTAAAGATCCTAACGCACAAATGTCATTAGATTACATTGTAAATGAATTAAAAGATTCTTACAGAAATGTTAGTAGGTGTTGGTTAGAAATTGAACAACCAGATATTTTTGAAGGAATTAAAAAATGTGAAAAAGATAATCCCAAGGTTTTGATAATTGTGTTTTATTTTCTTCATGAAGGAGCACATGTAAAAACTGATATTAATAATGATTTGATACCAGCGCTTGAAAAATCTACTATAGAAAAAGCATACATTACAAAACATATTGGAACAGATCAAAAAATGATTGATTTGATATTAGAAAGGGCAAAAGAGGTAGAAGATGCAAACTAAGAAAGGTCAATCAATTGAGGATGCAAGTATGCAGATGATTGAAGATGAGATTGGATCACATCAATATAATGAGAAAGAATGGCCTATTGTTAGAAGAATAATTCATTCAACAGCAGATTTTGATTTTGCAGATAAAAACAAGGTAATTTTTCACAAAGATGCAATTGAAAGTGGCATGAATGCTTTGAAAAATGGTTGCAGTATAGTAGTTGATGTTAATGGAGTAATTGGGGGTTTGAATAAACAAAATCCTAAGGATTTTGGAAATGAAATTGTTTGTAATATTTCTAAACCAGAAATGATGGAATTGGCAAAAAAAGAAGGAAAAACACGCTCACAAGTGTCAATGAGGGCAGCTATATCAGATATCAATGAAGGAGTTGTAGCTATTGGAAACGCTCCTACTGCACTCTTAGAGGTAATTCAGATGGTAAAAGAAGGAGTTGTCAAGCCTGCATTAATCATCGGAACTCCAGTAGGGTTCATCTGTGCTGCAGAATCAAAAGAAGAGCTATCAAAGTTAGAAGAAGTGCCATTTATTACCAATTTGGGTAGAAAGGGAGGAAGTTCATCATCTTCTGCTATTATTAATGCGATCTTTAAGTTGATTAGAGCAGAATCAACTTCTTGAGTATTTTATGCAATTATTGACAAAAATTTGGGCATAGTTTGAGCTATCAAAATACAGATGACCGTATGAAGCAAGTGTATTGTATTCCATCATTCCATCTTGATGTTTTTTGATTCCTTCTCCAATTTCTAAATCATAAGCAAATTTGGAATCAGAAGAGATTGAATCTAATTGAGAGTAATGAAATTCATGACCTTGAATATTATGGGGTTTTTCTGAGATAGTGGTTTTGGTTGTAATCTTACCTTTTGTATAATTAAGTCTCATTTTCTTTGTCATTTTAGTTTCAGCATCAAACAATCCAATCATTTTGTGTTTTTTATTATCAGATACAATAGATTTAGTCAGATACATCAATCCACCACATTCAGCATAAATGGGTAGATTGTCTTCAGCTAATTTCTTTATAGTTTTTTTCATAATTTGATTTTTTTCAAGTGAATTACCTAAAATTTCAGGAAAACCACCACCAATGTAAATTCCATCACATTTTGGAATTTTTTTATCTTTAACAGGACTAAAAAATTTTAGAGTGGCTCCTTCACGATGTAATGCTTCAAGATTATCCCGATAATAGAAATTAAATGAAGTGTCAAGTGCAACTGCAATTGTAGTTTTAATTTTTTTATGTACTGGTTTTAATTTTTTTGGTAAATCCATTGGATTTTTTAGAATATTAATAATTTGTTGAATGTCTAAAGATTTTGAAATGATTTTTGAAATCTTTTCAATTTGTTTTTCTAAAATTTTGTTGTCCATTGTTGAAATTAATCCAAGATGTCGTGATTCTATATTTAATAATGGATTTTTTGGGATTACCCCAATTATTGGAATTTTAGTTTTTTCCAACGCAGATCTGCACAGAATTTCATGTTTTTTGCTACCTATTTTATTAAGAATAATTCCTGCAATTCGAGAATTTCTGTGGAATTTTTTAAACCCTAGGGCAGTTGCAGCAATGGAACGGGCAGTTTTACTTGCATCTAAAACCAAGAGTACAGGAGATTTTGTTAATGTAGCCACATGATGAGTGCTAGCATAATTTGAATTACCACTAAAACCATCATAGTAACCCATTACACCTTCAATTATAGATATATCAGATTTTGAATTAGAAACAAAGCTATTCAAAAGTTGGTTCTTTCCCATTAACCAAACATCCAAGTTGTATGCATCGTGTTTTGAAATACTTGATAGATAACTAGGATCAATATAGTCAGGACCCACCTTAAATGGTTGAACTGAATAACCTTGTTTTTGTAAGGCATAGATAATAGAACATGTTATTGATGTTTTTCCTACTCCACTCGTAGCACCTGCTAAAACAATTCTAGGGATTTCCAATTTGCATGACTAGGATCATTTTTTATTTAAATTGATGTCTTTTGAAATGCTCAATGTTTTTAGTAAGATTATTTGGATATAATTTATGGAAAACGATGGATTAACTATTGTTTATACTGGAAAGGGAAAAGGAAAAACAACTGCAGCATTAGGGATTGCTTTACGTGCTACAGGGTATGAAAAAAAGATCTGTATGATTCAATTTATCAAGGGTTCATGGCATTATGGTGAGATGGATTCATCCAAAAGGCTTGAACCTCAATTTGAAATGATTGCAGTTGGTAAAGGATTTGTAGGAATTATAGATGATAAAAGTACTAAAGAAGATCACAAAAAAATTGCTAAAGAAGCAATTAAAATTAGTAATGAAAAAATTCAATCAAAAAATTATGATATTGTTATTTTAGATGAGATAAATTATGCTGTAAATCTTGAATTGATTTCAGTAGATGATGTTTTGAATTTAATTAAATCAAAACCTCAAGGAGTAGATCTAGTACTAACAGGAAATTATGCTAAAGATGAGGTAATAGATGCAGCTGATTTAGTTACAGAGATGAAAGAGATAAAACATCCATTTCAGCGCGGTATTAAAGCTAAAAAAGGAATAGACTTCTGACCAGCAAACATTAATTTACACAATGAAGAGTTTTATAAGAAATGTCTACTGAAGTTCAAGAAATGCCTGAACAAGGAGAAATTGTTCTTGCTAGTGTAACCAAAGTAATGGATCATGGAGCTTATGTGACATTAGATGAATATGATGAGATACAAGGATTTCTACATATTTCAGAAATTGCTCCAGGTTGGATAAGATCTGTAAGTAGATTTGTCAAAGATGGTGAAAAAAAAGTTCTGCTTGTAAAGAAAGTAAATGCTAAACGGGGAGATATTGATCTTTCATTAAAACAAGTAACAAAAGATCAGAAAAAACAGAAGTTAAAGGAAGTTAAAAAATATGAAAAAGGTAAAACATTATTACAAAATGTTCAAGAAAAAACAAAATTATCAGATGATGAAATTGAAAAATTAGAAGATACTATTTATTCAAAATTTGATTCTGTTTATGATGCATTTGTAGAAATTGGAAGGAATGGCATTGAATCTGTAAAGGAGTTAAAACTTGCAAAAAAAACTGCAACAGTAATTGAGGAAATTTGTTCAAAAATTAAACTTCCTTCAGTTGAGATTAGAGGAATAATGGAAATAGCAAATGATAAATCAGATGGAATAGAAATCATTAAAAAAATATTATTAGATGTTTTAAAGAAAGACTCTACAATCGATATCAATTATTTGGGAGCACCAAAATATAGATTATCAATAACTTCAGAGGATTTCAAATCTGCCGAGAAATTATTAAAACCAATTATTGTTGAAATACAAACAAATGTAGAAAAGAAAAAAGGTTCATTCAAATTTACTAGAGAAGAGTCAAAGAAAACAAGGGAAAATTAAAATGAGATTTCAATTAAGAAAATGTACAAAATGTTTTCATTATACGCTTAAAGAAAAATGTCCAAAATGTAATGAAGAAACAATTTCTGCACATCCAGCAAAATTCTCACCTGATGATAAATACATGAGATACAGGTTAGCTGAAAGATATAATTAAAAATTAAGACGTTGATTTGTATTCTTTGTTAATTTCGTAAATGAAAACACCAAGCATCGGTCCAATTTCTTCTTCAGTAAAACTAGGAGACGCATAAACTAAACGCAAAGGTCCATTACCATTAGATGGGTATTTGATATCTTTTACATAAACTGGTTCCAGTCCAGGTTGATAAGTTGATAATTGTTGATCAGTTTGAGGATCCCAATACGTTACAGGTGTAAATGGGAACATTTTTCCAAGTAAGGTATTGTTCCAAAAATAATCAGTGCCACTAATACCATCAACATGTAGATATTTGGATAAGTCCTCACCTGCAATTCTCATAAACCAATGTTTCTTGGATTCATCTCCTCCTCCTTGTAAGAAATAAAGAGATTCTTCAGAATCTATTCCTAGTTTTTGACCTACTACAAATACTAAAACATAATCAGCCTGCATTTCATTAAGAGAATTCCAAGCATCGTTAGGATTGTTGAGTAACATTTTTGCAATATTTTCAATAACCCGAGTACTAATAGTTGAATTATCAGCTAAAGTGGCTCTTTCACCCATTGTAGAAATCCAATAGCCATAATCCCACCAAGCAGCAAATACAGTATCTTTTGGAGTATTATTTTTTATCCATTCCATTGAATCAAGCCAATCACTGGTACTTGTAATAAAAGTAGAACCACCATTAAGAATAGTAGGGGGGGCTTTTGACAGTACAAACAAATTGCCGCCTACAGGAAAAATTAGTGGTACCATCAATAGAATAATTATTCCTGAAACATACGATAGTTTAATTAATTTACCAATTGGTAATTTATTTTCAGTATTGTTTTTGAAAAATTCCTTTGTCAAGGCAGTTAATCCTAAAGATGCTAAGATAATAACAGAAATTGATGCAAATACTTCTAATCTGACAAAAGTTGAACTTACATAAACTCCAATAATTCCCAAAATTAATGAAAATGATAACATGTCATTTTTAATAAAGCTAGAATTTTTATTTTGAATATTTTTAATAATTAACCAAATTCCAATTCCGGAAAAAATCATTAATACTGAATGAAATAGAAATGATTGTGAGATTGTTGTAGTTGCATGTTCTGATACAGAATCCACTAAAACATCAGTTGTAGTCAAAAAAGGATTCAGAGCATTAAGATATCTATGACTAGGTAATGGTAAAAATTGAGAATCAGAATTAATAATCATAAAACTTGGAGCAATAATTACAAGTGCCATTAAAAATAACAACCCATTTCTTGTTTTGTTCTTTGAACTTTTATTTTGAATAAGAATACAAGATATTAAAAATAAAGAAGGAACAATAAGAGAGATTCCACCTAATCCAAAAATAAAATTAGAGCTTACACGTTCAAATCCTAAAGAAATCAAAACTGTAGTAATAGTATAAAGTGGAATAGCCCACATGATGAATTTGTGATCAGTCCTCAAAAATGGTAATGTGATAAAGAAAATACCTATCGGAATAATAAAGAATTGATTACCTCCCCAGGCTGAAATAGAAAAAGATGTAAAGATTCCAGCTCCAACAAGTTTTACAAGTGCTATTTTTTTATTTTGAGAACTTATTCCACTTAATAGTAAATAGACGGCTAAAATACTAAAAAACAAGCCTAAGGGCTCTGATTTGAACCAACCAATTGTACCTCTAATCAGTATGGGTAACGAAATAGAAAATAATAGAGCAGAAAATAATCCCGCAGTAGTACCTCCTATGACTCTAACTAAAGCAAAAATAACAATTGCTGTGAAAGAACCAAAAACTACTGGAAATAATATAGTGAAATCATATAGATTTGAATCCCCTCCAAAAATCCAATAGGTTGTAGCAGCAGTTAGATGAAGCATTACTTGAGAAGTTGCAGATACATCTCTGCCTGTTGGATACCAACTCAGATCATCATTCCATTCAAAATATGCATCAATTCCATTATCAACAATATACTGAGTGGCTCGATAATTAAAAAAAGGATCAAACTCATGTAATTCAAATCCAAAATCTGCGGGTTGTGAACGAAGAAGAAAAGAGATACTAAATGATAAAACAAGAATCCCAATTATTAGTAAATGATTTAATTTTAAATCAAAATTACCCACAGAAATAAGTTTTGTATTTGATAACAATTGATTTTTCTCAAAAAACTTTGCTTATTACTCTTTGTGTAAAAGATCAAGAAATGGACTCAACTATGGAGAATATCTTCCTTCAAGTTTAGTTTCTGCAATTACATAATTATTCATGATTTCTTCTATCTGTTTTTTTGTTGATCCTTTTTCTATGCTTAATTTTTTATCTAATGCATACAGTTTGAAGATGTATGTGTGTTCTTTGTCAGGAGGTGCAGGTCCACCATAACCAATTTCTCCAAAATCAGTTTTACCTTCAAGACAATTTGTTGGAATAGAATTTTCTTTTAATTCAATAACATTAGGTTCAATATTCCATAAAACCCAATGTACCCAAACTTTGCCAACTGCACCCATAGCATCAGGATCATCCATTATTAGAGCTAAAGAGGCTGTATTTTCAGGAACTCCACTAATCTTTAGAGGCGGACTTTGATTTCCATTTTTGTAACCATATTTTCTAGGAATTATACCTCCATTTTCAAATGCTTTACTTTCTAGAGTAAATTCACTCATATCAAAATTAAGAAATGCTTAAAGTTAAATTTTTCTAAGACTCTAAAACTACCTTATCATTTGAAAAAGACATTATAGAACTTCCATGAGCTTTGATTAGTTTTTTTAATTCTTTATCCATTGTTGCAACAATAGCCCTGTTATTTGAAACATAATCAAGTAATTCTTTGTCAGCAAACGTACCTAAAATAGGAATTGTTTTGAAATTTTTTATGTGTTTAATTGTTAATTCAATGTCTTTGTTTTTATCTGGATTTTTAGATAATTTAGATAATTCATGTTTCACAACTTGTGGGACAACAAAAGTGATTTGCCCAATTTCTACATCAAGATTGTCAATATTTTTGATTCTTCTAGTTGCTAGATGAATTAGAAAATTTGTGTCACAGATTACTTCAACCAACTATTCCTGCACCAATTAGTCTCCATCTTTCAGCAATTCTCCTACTTATTGCTACATTACCACCTTCAAAGATGCAAGCAGGTCTTCTAAGTTCAACTTCAATATTTTTTGACTTTATTTTTGTTACTTTACCTAATACAGGGGCAGTTCCAATGTTTAATCGAAGTAATTCCCCAGATTGAATTGGTTGAACTTTAATATCTTCAGTTATTCCAACTGCAGAATCAAATAAATTCACTTCTAGTTTTAACTGAATAGAATTTTCAGGTAGTGTTCCAGGTTTTCCAATAACCGAACCGATAAAAGAATCACTTCTAGTCATAGAAGGATCTAGTTTTGTACCAATAGCTACCAAGCCTCCTGGTTTTACTGATTCAACAATTCCTGCTGCAGTTCCTAATGATGTGATTTCAGTCAATAGAGGTTCATATGACTTTTTTTTCTCATTCATAATCCCAGGTTTAATCTCAATTTCATCACCAATATTGAAAACTCCTTGAGTTAAACTTCCACCAATTACACCTCCTTTGATATCTTTTAATTTTATACCAGGTTTGTTGACATCAAAAGAACGTAAAACATGCATAACAGTATCTTTTTTCTCATCTCTTTCAGGTGTTTTGATTGTTGATTCTATAGAACCAATTAATGCATCCACGTTCAATCCAGATTGTGCAGAGATTGGGATTATGGGAGCTTTTGCTGCATGAGTTCCTTTGACAAATTTTGTAATGTCTTGATAATTTGT
>Ga0233434_1001043_pt1 | contig 28623 bp, 18 predicted proteins | sample SI_122_August201_4_FD_182738 | JGI IMG/M metagenome (GOLD analysis project Ga0233434, IMG submission 182738) | Seawater microbial communities from Saanich Inlet, British Columbia, Canada - SI_122_August2016_120_MG | ecosystem: Environmental > Aquatic > Marine > Inlet | place: Canada: British...
AAGATCGCGCTCGCCAGGCCGAACTCGAGCGTGGCGTCGAGCGTGTGCGTTCCGCTGCCATAGAGATGCATCACAGCGACGATCTGAAGAAGGTCGTCGCCACGGTGATGGAAGAAATGCGTCGACTGGGGATCGACACGCCCACCGTCGGCATCAACCTGATCGACGACGAGCAGGATGTGGCAACGTTCTACAACGCGGGCGTTCACAGCGCATTGGCGAACATTCGATTGGTGGACTGTTTCGAATTGCCCCTCGAAGCCGCCACGATCGTCGCCTTTCCTCCTGCCGTCGCACCGTCTGCGAAGGTCGACGCCGAAATGCACGCCGCGTGGAAGGCGAAGGAGGTCCAGCGATTTGACACGTCGATGGACCTCGACCAGGCCCTGGGCTATCTGGGTAAGAAGGCCGAGGGCTCTGAGGAAGCAGTCGAAGCATTTGCTCGCGAAGCGATGGGCCAGTTCCACGTCACCAACGTCCCCTTCACCTACGGTGTGATCGGCTACCGCCTGCGCGAACCGATGGCAGGCGACGTCGAGATCGTGCAGGCGCTGGCTGAAGGCCTCGAGCTCGGCTACGTCCGTTTCCTCGACTTCCAGCGCCTCGAAGAGCACAACCGCAATCTCGAGGTCGAGCGCTCTCTCGAACGTGTGCGCACCGCCGTCGCCGCCATGACGAACAGCGACGAGCTCGACGGACTCATGGCGACCGTCGCCTCGTCACTCAAGGAGCTCGGCGTTCCCTGCACGGGTTTCGGCATCAACGACGTCGACGAATCCAGCGCGACCGTGACGATCCGATCCACCCAGGGCAGTCGGGATCCGCATTCCCTTGAGGATTTCGAGGTCGGGAACCCGGAGTGGCTCGATCACTTCCGTCGCCGCGCCACCTGGGCTCGCTACGACAATGTCGAGCACTACCGCCCCGGTGCGGAGCGCCTGATAGCGATGGGCAAGGTAACCGAAGGGGAAGCGCGTCAGTTCCTCGACCAGGTCAAGGCACGCGGCGAGACCTGGATCGTCGACGCCTTCTTCGACCGCGGCGGGCTCGCCATGAGCAAGTCGCCCGACGAGCCCTTCTCCGACGATGACGTCGCCCTCCTCGAACGCTTCACAGAAGTCTTCGCTCTCGGCTATCGCCGTCACCTCGATCTGCTCGCCGCCGAGCAGCGCACCCGTGAAGCAGAGATCGAACTGCAGCTCGAGCACCTGCGTGCCGCCGTCGCCGGTATGTCGACCAGCGAAGAATTGCAGGGCCTCGCGACAACTGTCCGAGAAGGTCTCGGAAAACTCGGTGTACCCCTCGATGGTGTGAGCATCAACCACGTCACAGCCGACGGTGCGGCCATGCACGGTGAGGGTCAAGAGATCCATACGACACAGCGGTTCATGGAGATCGCGTGGCCGGACTGGCTCGATCATCACCGACGGCGTGCAACCTGGTCTCGCCACCTGACGGTGGACGACAAGCGCCGCCGCTTTGAACGCTGGGTTGAGGCGGGTGGTGCGACGACGGAGGAAATCGAAGGCTGGCTGGTGGGGCAGGAGAACCTGTGGACGGTCGATGTCTTCTTCGATCGCGGCGGCCTTGCCATGAACAAGGGTGGCGACGAACCCTTCGCCGACAACGACATCGCGTTGCTCGAACGTTTCACCGAAGTCTTCGCCCTCGGCTATCGCCGCCACCTCGATCTGCTCGCCGCCGAACAGCGCGCCCGTGATGCTGAAGTGGAGCACGCCCTCGAGCGCGTGCGCACGAAGATCGCCGGCATGCAGACGAGCACGGATCTGTATCCCGTCGCCGATCAGATCCAGCAGGAATTGAGCCAGTTCGATGTCGAGAGCGACAGCATCGGTATCAACATCGTGAACGGTGACAAGGTGACAGGTACTGCGGGGCCGGACAAGGTTCATACCTGGCGCAATCAAGGCCCGAACTCTGTCAGCGGGCCTTTCTTCCAGCACTTCCGTGAGGGACGCGTCTGGCACCGCTTCTGGTCGGCCCGGGAGAATCTGCAACGGCGGCAGGAGGAGTACGAGACAACCTTCACCGAGGAAGAAATTCAGGAAGCACTGAAGAAGCGACCCCATGGATTCACCGTCGTCGACGTGCCTTTCAGGAACGGCACGCTGGGCCTCAACCGAGAGGGCGATCGTCCGTTCAGCGACGACGACATCGCCCTCACCCAGCGCTTCACCGAGGTCTTCGCCCTCGGCTACCGTCGCCACCTCGACTTGCTCGCCGCCGAAGAGCGTGCCCGTCAGTCGGAGCGCTCGCGCGCCGAGCAGCACGTGCGCACCGTCGTCGGTGACATGACCTCCGCCGACGAGATCGAGCGCGTTGTCGACGTGCTCGAACGCGAGCTGCACGATCTCGGCATCCAGTTCGACGCTGTCGGCGTCAACATCATCAATGAGGACGAGACGGGATTCCGGCGCTCCGGACTCATGTCCGGGGATGGAAGCGCTCGTGTTCACCATCTCGAGCCGCACACGGGTGTCAACATCGATGCTCTCATCGCACGCTGGCGCGCAGACGAAGTCTGGCACCGGGGGCGCAGTGCCGATTCTACAGGAGCGCCCGGCTGGGTCGTGGACGTGCCCTTCGAGTTCGGCACCTTGGCCATCAACCGTCACCTGGGCTACGACCCGCAAGCGTTCACCGACGACGAGATAGAGATTCTCAAGGGATTCGCCGACGTCGTCTCTCTCGGATATCGCCGCTTCCGCGACTTCCAGCGTCTTGAGGCGCAGAACAAGGCCCTCGAAGAGGCGAACGAGCAGATCCAGGAAGCGAACCGGCACAAGTCGGAGTTCCTCGCCAACATGAGCCACGAGCTGCGCACGCCCATGAATGCCATCGTCGGCTTCTCCAAGATCGTGCATCGCAAGGCCAAGACGCAGCTCGACGAACGCCAGGTCGACAATCTCGAACGCGTCCTGCACAGCTCCGAGATCCTCATGGCGCTGATCAACGACATCCTCGATCTGTCGAAGATCGAAGCAGGCCGCCTCGAGGTGCAGGCGGAGCCCTTCAATCTGCCCGAGCTACTCACCAGCGCCGTGGGCACCGCCTCGCCCTTGTTCAAGAGGAGTGTGAACGTCGTGACCGAGTTGGACGACGGCCCGCGCATCATCAACTCCGATTCTGCCCGCGTGCACCAGATCATCATCAACCTGCTGGGCAATGCGGCCAAGTTTACCGAAGAAGGTTCGGTCACTGTCGCACTCCACGCCGCGAGCGACGACCGCATCGACATCGCCGTCACCGACACGGGCATCGGCATCCCGCAGGACAAGGTCGATCAGATCTTCGAGGAGTTCGTGCAGGCCGACGGCACCACGACGCGCAAATACGGTGGCACGGGTCTTGGTCTGTCGATCTCACGCAAGCTGGCACAGATGCTCGGCGGCGACATCCGCCTGGAGAGTGTCGTCGGCGAGGGCTCGACCTTCACCGTGTCTCTGCCGACGCAGATGCCGAGTCCCTTGAGTGAAGGCGAGGGCGACCCGGACCACAGCGCCACGGATGACGACGCAGCCGGTGACAACACCGGCGCATCGACAGATACCTCCGGGGGCAATCGCATTGTCCTGGCCATCGACGACGATCCGAATGTCATCTCCCTCATCGCGCAGGAACTCGAAGAAGACGGTTATCAGGTTGTGGGGGCCAACCGCGCCATCGATGGCATTCAGAAGGCCCACGACATGAAGCCCCACGCCATCACCCTCGATATCATGATGCCGGGTATGGATGGCTGGGAGGCGATCAGTCGGCTGAAGTCGCATCCGGACACGGCCGACATTCCCGTCATCGTCGTGTCCATCATCGATGACAAGGAACTGGGCTATCGATTGGGGGCTGATGAGTATCTGGTGAAACCCGTCGACCGCGACGCCCTCACACGCGTGCTGCACAAGTTCGAGGGCCGCGGCAAGCAGGTGCTCATCTGCGACGACGACCCCAATCTCATCGAACTCACGCGTCAGCTACTCGAAGAGGACGGCTGGACCGTGCGCGCCGCCACCAATGGACAAGAAGCCCTGGACGAAATCGGCAGAGAAAGACCGGACGCCTTGCTGCTCGACCTGATGATGCCGGTCATGGATGGTTTCGAAACGTTGAATCGCCTGCGCGCCGAGGTCGCCACCGCCGACCTGCCCGTCATCATCATCACCGCCAAAGATCTGGCCGGCGACGAGCTTGAGGCGCTGCGCGACAACGCATCCCGCGTCATTGAGAAAGACGGTCTCGACCGTGACCGGATTCTGCGCGAGCTGCGCGAATCGATGCGAACGGTGCGTTCGTGAGGCGGTTATTCGAAGATGTCGGCCACGGGCAGTTCGAGACCGGCGAGGATTCCGTCGCCGACGATCGTGTCGCGCTCATTGACGACGGTGACATCCTGCAGCGACCGGTGGATCATCACGGTGCGGTTCGTCGGCACGACGATCCAGACCTGTTCGACGCAGGCGTCGAAGTATTCTCCCACCTTGTCGACCAGTGTGACCCACTGGTCGTTTGGCGACACGACCTCGACGGCAAGATCAGGTGCGCCTTCCAGGTAACCGGTTGTCCGGCCAGCGGGAAGCCGATCATTCGAGACAAAAGCCACGTCGGGCGCCCGCACCGTGTCTGGATCAGTTTGGAGCTTGAAACCTCCCTCACCTCCGACACGGCCCGTCTTCGTGCGTGTCGACCAGGCACGCAGATGATAGCAGAGATTCGCCACGATGGTAGAGTGCTCGAAACCCGGCGCCTGATCCCGAACGAGGGAACCACGAACCAGCTCGGCACGACACCCGTCATCGGGCATGTCCATCAGATCCGTGGCAGTGATCAGTTTGGATTCATCGATCGTTGTCATTCTCGTTTCTCCTGTTTTCTGGTTTCTGCATTACAAGAGAGATCAGCGGTACACACCGCCAAAGATGTCCGCCACGTCGAACTGAAAACCCGCAAGTGGTCCGTCACCGACGAGTGTGTCAGCAGCAGTAAACACTCGAACATCCGTCTCCGCTTTGTAGAGAGTGACTGTGCGCATCTCGATGGACACGATCCATACCTGCTGACATCCGGCACCGAGGTAGTCTCTGATCTTCTCTGCCACGGCCGACTGCTGGTCACTGGGCGACAGCACCTCGACCGCCACATCAGGCGGGCCGAGATACTCATCGGGCAGTCCTGCCGCTGGCAGTTGTGCCGACGAGACGAAAGAGATGTCCGGCGCACGCACCGTGTCGGGATCGGACTGCAGCTTAAAGCCGGTCTCGGCAGCGAAGACTTCGCCCGTCGCTTGCTCCTGAGCCCACATCCCAAGTCGCAAAGCAAGTCGGAACGCAATCGCACCGTGTCTCGGCCCAGGCGGCAGGTCGCGCACCAGGTGACCATGCACCAGCTCGTAGCGATACCCGTCATCGGGCAAATCCATCAGATCCGTCGCGGTGACGAGTTTGGCGGTTTCAGACATCGTACTCATCTGCATGGCTCCCATGTTGAGATCAAGGCTCAGCGAGTACTCTACCGCGGCGGTGCGACTGGCACAACCGGTTTTCTTCCGCCTTCGCTCACAACTGCCGCAGCCACGCAGTGGATGGCCGCCTGACGCGCATGCAAGACGCTCGCAAGACAAAAGCGCAGCTCATCGACGAGCTGAATGAGATGCGCCAGGCAAGGGTTGCTGACGACTCCTCGGTAACGGAGCGACAACTCGCCGTCGAGCGTGTGCGTTCTGCCGCCATGGCCATGAATGCTGCGTGCGACCTGCGTCAGGTGGTGGCCGTCCTGTTTGGAGAGATCCGCCGTCTCGGTATCGATTCCCCCGCCGCATCGATCACCTTCATCGACGAGCCAGCGAAGACGGTCACGCGCTACGGGGCCTTCGTGGATCCGGACAGTCTCGGCCACTCACGCGACGAGCCCGGGTACACACACACCGGTCGGCGATCGACGATGCATTGACTGATTGCATTGATTGCTTGCGCCCAGAGGAAACATCGTGACTACATCTCCGTACCAACGCGTGCTACTTGGCGCCCTGCTCCTGATATCCACGCACATTTCCGCCGATTGGACGCATTGGGGTGGCGATCTGACGAGCACCAAATACGCACCCTACGATCAGATCCACGCCGGCAACATGGACAGCCTGAAGATTCTGTGGCGCTATCGACTGCCGACGATCGGGGATGATGCGAGCACGTACAAGGGGACGCCCCTCGTCGTCGACGATGTGATGTATACGATTACGCCGCAGTTTCTGGCCGTCGCTCTGGACGCGACGACGGGGGAAGAGCTCTGGCGCTTCGATGCCGGTGGACGCGACGCCCGCTCGATCGGACCGATCCGCGGTCTCGCCTACTGGGAAGGCGACGATGGGCAGAAACGTATCCTCTTCGGCACGATGGCCGACACCCTCTACTCTCTCGATGCGGTGACAGGCCTGGCTGATTCAGCCTTCGGTGTGAACGGACGTGTCGACCTGACACGTGGGATGCGCGCTCCGGTGCCCGATGTGGATGACTATGGTCTCGCGTCGCCACCGACGATCGTCGGCGATGTAGCCATTGTGGGGTCCGTAATCCTCGACTGGCACGACGGAGTCTCCCCCGATCGTTATACCGCGCCCGGCGATGTGCGTGGCTTCGACGTACGCACTGGCGAAATCCTGTGGACCTTCCATACGATCCCGCAGCCCGGTGAGCCTTACTACGATGAGTGGGAGGACCAGTCGTGGGATTACTTCGGTGCCGCCAATGTGTGGGCCACGATCAGCGCCGACCCCGAACTGGGCATCGCCTATTTACCCGTCAGTTCTGTGAGTCATGACCGCTACGGCGGTGAACGACTGGGGCGCAATCTCTTTTCCGACTGCCTTGTTGCCGTGAATGCGCAGACGGGCGAGCGCCTGTGGCACTATCAGTTGATTCATCACACCCTGTGGAACTACGACCCACCCGCTGCACCGATCCTGCTCGACGTCGTCATCGACGGCCAGCTGCGCAAGATTGTCGTGCAACTCACCAAGCAGGCCATGGCCTATGTCTTCGATCGCGAGACGGGCGAACCCATCTGGCCCATCGAAGAGAGAGCCGTGCCGACCAGTGACGTCGATGGTGAGCACGCATCTCCTACGCAGCCCTTTCCTACCAAGCCACTGCCCTACGATCGACAGGGTCTGACGGAAGACGATCTCATCGACTTCACGCCTGAGTTGCGTCAGGAGGCGCTGCAGATCACCTCCAACTTTGTGATCGGCCCCCTTTACACACCTCCGTCTCTGAAGGCGACCATCCAGATGCCCGGAGAACTGGGCGGTACCGACTGGGTAGGCGGCAGTGCCGATCCGGTGACGGGCATGCTCTATGTCCCATCCAAGACCCAACCCGATCCAACGCAGCTCTTCGAAGAAGAGAATGCCTTCTCTCGCTACGGCGGTCGTTCCGGCAACATGGGTGGTCCCAAGGGGTTGCCATTGACCAAACCACCTTACAGCCGCATCACTGCCATCGACATGACGACAGGTGAGCATCGCTGGATGCGCCCCATCGGCCGCGGCCCGGTCAATCATCCAGCACTGAAGGATGTCGAGGGGTTGCCCGACGAGCTCGGTTGGGAACAGCGGACCTTCCTGCTCACGACACCGACACTGCTCTTCGCCACGACAGACAATGGCGTCGGCAGCGCCAACTACTACACCGAGCGCGAGGCAACGCTGCGCGCCTACGACAAAGCAACGGGCGACTTCGTTGGATCCATCGAGTGGACGGGATACACCAATGGCGCCCTCCTCTCCTATGAGGCAGGCGGCCGTCAGTACATCACGGCAACCCTCGGCGGCAGCAGTGACAGTCCCGCCGAGATTGTCACCGTTGGCGTGCCCCGCCAAGGCGAGACTCTGCCACCGCAGGTGTGGAAGGGATACGCCAGCGAGCATCCTCGCTTCGACGCGGCCGTCGCCCTCATCGACGCAGGCGACATGGACGGCCTGGCGGCACTGTTGGCGAGCGAAGCTGACTTGCTCGACGCACGCGGACAACTCGACGAGATGTATCCGATACCAGAGTTGCGTGGTGCGCAGCTATTGCACGTGGCGACTGGCTCGGAGCGCGCCAAGCTGCCTGATAACATCCTCGAGATCACTCGCATGCTGCTCGACCTCGGCGCGGACCCCTCAGGAATGACGGCGGACTCGGTGGCGTTTCTGGATCTTACCGTCTCCTCACAACAACTCGGTTGGATGGGGTTGCGCGATAAGGCGATCAAGCTCGCCCTTGACCGGGGTGCGCAGGCAGGGCCCGAGCTGATGCACCGGGCGGTGTTCGCCCCCTTTTCGCGAGGCCCCTTCGCCGACGGTCACTTCCAGGTGGCCCGCGATCTCTACGCTGCAGGCGTGGCCGTCGACCTGCCCTTTGCTGCGGCCCTGGGCATGCTCGACTTGATGGCAGGATACTTCGCTGAGGACGGCACGTTGCTGCCGACAGCCAACGCGTTGTTTCGGCCCAATGTTACCACCGATCGACCTGACCAGGAAGTCCTCGACATCTCCCTCTGCTACGCCGCCTTCGGTGGGCAGGAAGAGGCCGTCGACTTCCTCCTGGAGCACGGCGCCAACATCGACGGACAGGCATCAGGGTTCACCGATTTCACCCGTGCCGACTTCATGACGCCCCTCAGTTGCGCTACCTGGTCTGACGATGGCGACATGATTCGCTACCTGGCCGCTCACGGCGCCGATCTGCAGAACCCTCACCCGAACTTCGGCTTCGTCCCCGATTGGCTCGCCAGTTTCATGGAGAAACCTCGGGCCATGGAAGCATTCACCGACCTGCTGCGAGATCGCTAGATCCAATGGCAAAGGGTCTCATGGCTCAGGATGACGACGAGACAACGATAACCGGTGCGGCGCAGGGGTTGGGCAGCACATGCTGACCGACTACCTGGCGAACCTGCGTCTCATCGGACGAGACGCGCGCCTGCTCATCGCCGCACAGACCATCATGGCCTTTGGCTACGTGGGCATGTATTCGGTGCTCTTCAATCTGTATCTGCTGCGCCTCGGCTACGACCCCGCCGCTGTCGGTGAGATCAACGCCATCGGTCGCATGGGATTTGCCCTGGTTGGCATCCCCGCCGGACTGCTCGGTGTGCGCTTCGGTCCGCGTCCGCTGCTGATTGCCGGTGAGATCATCATCGTCATCGGTCTGGGCTGCGCCCCAATGGGAGAGTTCTTGCCTGAACTTTTTCAGCGAACCTGGCTTAGCGTCTTCTATTTTCTGGGATTCGCCGGCGCCGCGTTGTATTTCGTCAACTCCACACCGTATCTGATGTCCGTGTCGGGTCGACAGGAACGCAGCCATGTGTTCTCCGTCATCGGCACGCTGATGCCCCTGTTCGCTGTGGCCGGTTCTCTCGTGGGCGGCCTGCTCCCGGGGCTGACGGCCGACGTGCTGGGCGTCACGGACGCGCACCCGGCGGCCTATCGATATCCGCTGATCCTGGCAGGTGTGCTCTTTCTGTTGACCTTGCCGCTGGTCATGGCAACACGTTATGGTGCCTCCCGCGACAGCGACGAACCCGTAGTCAATCCGCTGGCGAATCTGCGCGAGGCGCCCTGGGGACCGATCGCGTCCATGAGTCTCGTCATGTTTCTGTCGAGTGTCGGCATTGGCGTGACGATCGCCTTCTTCAACGTGTATCTCGATGATGGACTGAATGTGGCGACGGCGGTCATCGGCACCGTGTCCGCTGCGACGCAGTTGATCGCTTCCCCCGCTTCGCTCCTGTTGCCCATCGTCGCTGCCCGGCTGGGATATGTACGTGGATTTTCCTGGACTCGGATGATCATGGCCCTCGGTCTGATTCCCATGGCGCTGATTCCCAATCTGTATGCCGCCACAGCGGCCATGCTGATCATGGCCTCTGCTGCCGCCATCAGTCAGCAGGCCTTCACCCTCTTCAGTCAGTCTGTCGTCAGCGATCATTGGCGATCCCTCATGTCTGGCGTAACCAACACCGTCATGGGTGCCGGATGGGCAATGACAGCTCTCGCCGGTGGACACGTCATTACACGCTGGGGGTACCCCACCCTCTTCCTCATCGCTTCGGGTGGTACGATGATCACGGTGCTTGCTTTTGTGACTGTTGCGCGCCACCTGCAGGAAGACAGCGAATGACCCTCCCCGACCTGCCCGCTTCGACCCACATCGCCGCCGTGCATCTGCATGTGTCCGATCTGCAGCAATCGCTGGCCTTCTACAGTGACCTGCTTGGGTTTCGTCCCCTTCGCAGTAGCGGTAACGAGGTTTGGTTGTCGGCCACTGGCGACGCACCGCATCAGCTTCACCTGACCGAATTCGAGAACGCCCGCCCGCGTCCATCGCGCGCCACCGGTCTATTCCACGTCGCCTATCGCGCACCCGATCGCGCCGGCCTCGGTCGCTGGTTGCACCGCTTGCTGTCGCAGGACGTGCCCCTGCAGGGCGCCAGCGATCACGGCGTCAGCGAGGCACTTTACCTGGCAGACCCGGACGGACTCGGCGTCGAGCTGTATTGTGACCGACCTCGCGAACGCTGGCAGTTTCGCGGCAAGTATGTTGCCATGGGATCTGAACAACTCGACACAGCCGATCTGCTGAAACAGGCGCCTGGCCCGGGGTCCGGCCAGACATCGGGCCAGACGTGGAACGGACTCGATCCGGCGACCGACGTGGGCCACGTGCACCTGTGTGTATCGAGTCTCGAGGTGGCGGAGCGTTTCTACATCGACTCGCTGGGAATGGACGCCATGCAGCGTGACTTCCCCGGGGCCCTGTTCATCGCTGCCGGTGGTTACCACCACCACATCGGTGCCAACACGTGGCGATCAGCGGGTTCACCGCCGGCGCCTGAGGACGCCGTGGGATTGCGCAGTTTCACCCTCGGTGTGCCTGCAGCGTCGTTGGCTGATATCAGAACCGGTGCCGAGAGTGCAGGTCAGTCGGCGAAATCCGGCGGGGCGGATGAAACAGACGGCGAGGGATTCATCCTGCGGGATGAGGATGAGATTACCGTCAGGGTGCTCGGAGAGTAGTTAGGGCAGCAGATCGGCGACGGGGATGGTTGCGTCGGGCGCGTTCAGCGGCGTGATCGAGTTGTCACGGGTCAGCGTCACCTTGGAGTCGAAGCGCTCGCCGTTCGGTTCCCGGTAGACCTCCAGTCGCTCATTCTTCAGGTCGAGAATCCAATACTCAGGAATGCTGTTGCGAGCATATGCTGCGAGCTTGAGGCCTCGATCGAATGAGAGTGTCGTATCGGACACCTCGACCATGAGGAGCGACTCGTGTGGATGAGCGTCCGTATAGTCCCGGATTCCGCCGACCACGACCGTGATGTCCGGTTGGGGCTGGGACATTTTTTCGAGAGCGAAAGGACATTCACGCCGCGCATCGTAGTCTGCGCCGAAGGCTGCCTGAAGGGCCCGTTCGACCAGACGCGCACAAGTCACGTGACGTGATCCGGGAGGACTCAACTCCCAAAGCTCGCCGTCGAGTAGTTCGAGACGATCGTCTTCGTCAAACGCTCCGGCTTCGATAAGACGATCGAAGTCTTGTCGTGTCCAAAGACGTTTGCGAACGGTAGGCAGTGCCATCGTTGCTTCCAGGGCTCGGGTCTCCCGGCAATATAGTGAGAAGAGTTCACACCCTCGATAAGAAAATAGCGTGCCACCGGCTCGCACTCCTGTGGACTTGCGAACACGGCCCCCGTTGGCGTAGCGTCCAGGTAACACGAACGTCACCCTTCCGATACGAGACGACTCATGGCGACACGCATCCCCATCACCATGTGCCACGGCACCTCCGACCAGGGCGAGTTTCCCCTACCCCGACTTCACCTGACCACCCTCGTCGGTATTGCCGCTGAACTCGGCTTCACTTCCATTGATTACGATGGACTCGCCGCCTGGCGTGATGGCTCGGGGGACCTGCCCGAACACCCCATCATGTTCGACTTCGACCACCCCGTCACGACGATGCTCGAAGTGCGTGAGGTCCTTGGCGAAGCGGGCTTTGCGGGCAATCTCTTCGTCAACTCTGGTCCCATGGCGCCTGAGAACGTCTCACCGGATACGCTGACGTGGGCGCAGATCAGTGAACTCGTGGAATCGGGATGGCACATCGGCGCCCACACGGTGACTCATCCGAATCTGTCTGCACTGGTGGCCGAGGATCCGCAGGGAGAGAAGTTGCAGTGGGAGTTGGAGACGTGTGATCAGGAAATCGAGAAGGAACTTGGCATCAAGCCACGCGACTTCGCCTTCACCGGCACCAGTTGGAGCTCCGTCGCCGAGAAGAAGGTGATGGAACGATATCGCTTCGGTCGACTGTGGATCGTCGGCTCGGAGTACCAAGCGGATGGGGACAAGATTCGCTATGCAGAGTTGGTCGGCGTAGAGGGCGAGGATGAAGCGGATGGCGGCCCCCCCATGGCGGCGCGTTACATCACCGCCAACACGCCGCCGTATCGCCTGCCCTCCATGGAGTTCCAGGCGCCCCTCATCCATGAGGCCAGCGCCTTCCGCGCATATCTGGAAGGCGCCCTCGACTAGGACAGTCAACGCCGCCAGGGCGCGAACCTCAGACGATGCGGATCCCTTTGTCATCGACCTGATAGCGCAGGCCACTGACCTCAGCCACAGCCAACGCGTTGACCACCTCTCCATCGACCTCCAGGCCACGATGGCTGTCAACGATGACACGATCACCATCGATGCGCGCCTCTTCAGATTCGCCGTGGCGATTCGTCACCAACTTGGCCTGTTCTACCCCAGCACATGATGGCGCCAGAACGACGGCAAGATTGCGGCGGATACCTGGTGCCGTTGAGAGCGAGCTACGCATGGCCAGAAATTCTTCCTGCACCATGTTGCAGGTGAAGCGCAGGTTGTGTTGCATCGGATAAGGCTTCTCGTGCAAGATCACGGCGGGTGGCGGATCCCAGCCTCGTGACACCGAGAACATGGCATTGTCGTGATAGAGAAACGCCCCTGTGACCTTACTACTCCCCTGGCGCCAGTGGAAGCTTCGGCCCTTCTCGTCAATGCTCACGGGTGAGGGCGTGTGCAAATTCCACTGCAATGCCGACAGGATGTGCGGCAGACCGACGAATTCGTCGATCAGCACGACCGCCTTCGAAGATTTCAGAAACAGTATGTGGCGCCGACAACGCTCGGCCCGGTCTGCGTAGCTGGCATCTGCGACGCCGACGAAGTAGATGACACGGTCATCCTCGTAGGCGCTGGCAATGCGCCCCGTCGACTCGGAGGAACGCATGATCTGCCCTGCGTCTGAGAGGGTCACACAGTTGTGCGACTTCGTGTGCCACACCCAGTTGGCGTGATGAGCGCCACCATAACCATTGTAGTAGCCACTCGGCATGGCCATCGTCGTGCCCCCCACATGTAGAATGAAGTCATTGTTGTTAGCGTGGGAGTGGCTGATCGAACCCAGTGGTGATGAACGAAAGAGAAAGGCCACATCCGCCTCACCCGTGGCCTCAGCCTCGAGACGCGTACGAATCGCCGACCATCCGACAAAAGGGAACTGACGGTAGATTGATTTTTCCGGAGCAAAGTCAGCTGCGAACCGGGGTGCTGTGAGATCGGCCGTCGCTTTGGTTGGTGACACCGATTCGAGCCCTTGCGTCAGACGAGCCAGCAGCAACTGGCTGTTCACCAGATAGCCATTTCCCCAGAGCATCGAGCGCTGGTGGGGCTCTTCGGCGAACTTGGTCTGTGCCCTTAGTGCCTGAGCATACCCCTCGAACTCGTCTGTTCCCGTTTCCAAGCCGATCAGCTCCAACAGATCGGCATTGTTCATCACACTGCAGCGCCAGCGCAGCCCCTGGTCGCCGAAGCCCTGAAAGTCGGTGTATGGCGGCACAAACCAGCGCCGCCAACGCGCATGATTCTGCCAGAACGGGCGACGATACACATCGACACCGGCACCGCGCTTGATCGCCGATGCATACATCGTCTGGATACTGACATAGGCCAGACCATACGACGGACCCTGGGCCCAGCCGCCATCGTCTCCCGACCAGACAGGCCAGATACCATTGAGTACGGGACGCAGCCACTCGAGCCATTTCGAAGCTTCGGGAATGTGCTCGTGAAAACAGAACGCCGTCAGCGCGAGAAAGACGATTTCGCGTCCTGCGTGTGAATCGAATCGCTCAATCCCATAGGGTGCCAGATCGTGCATGTGTTCGTACGTGATCTGCCCACGACGCCGATACTGCGCAATCACACTGGCGCGCTCCTCGTCGGTGAAGCAGTCCCAGCACCAGTCCACAGCATGGGGCCCATGCCAGATGACGGACATGTGCGCCTCATCATTGTGCCCCAGATAGGTCGGCCCATCCGGATCCCACTTCGAGACAGATGCCATGCGCTCGCATGCAGCACGACCATATGCTCTGTCTCCCGAGAGTTGATAGGCGAGGGCCATGGTCTCGGCACCTTTCACAAATCGTCGCGTACCCCACATGGTGGGAAACCAGATCCGCCGATTCGCCTCGAAGTCCTTGTTACGATCCGGCAGATACGGGGGCTCTGGATAGTGATGTTTCTCCGTGAGAATCTCGTCCGCCATCGCCAGCAGCTCGAGTGTTGCCTCCGGTTGCTCGCTACAGGCGCGATCACGGATCGTCTCGATCCATTCTGGTCGACAGTGAAGTCGTGGATGTTCGGTACCAAGTCGTTCGAGCCATTCTTTGGCCGGTGGCACCTCGAATGGCACAGCATCATCGGTGACTTGGAATGACAAGACCTCTGAGACCTCCCCATTGGACAACCAGCGCCACCAGTACCGCCCTGGAGCCAGCGCCGTCTCGGGCAGATGCAGCGATTCGGTCAACTGCGTCAGATCGATCACCAGATCTCGGAATTCGGGATCCCTCGACACCTGCAAATCTGTCGGCGTGGATTGAATGACGGGTTTCCAGACAAACAGAGGTGGATTCACCGAAGGAGATGTGTCTGCTCGAGGTCGTCTTGGGTCCAGATGCGGATGAGGATGGCGTTGAGATTTCATCTTGTGGATTCCATTTGGAGGATCAACTGTACAATTCGTTGACGGTCGTCGTGCAAAATATTGGACACTTCGTTAAGTTTATTTTAATCAGACACTTATACACAGATCGAGGATTATCGTGACAATGTTATTGTCACTCCCGTCGCTCTGGACGCAACGCGCAGAAAGATGCCGCAGTGGATCCTAAATCATTATTAAAAAACAACTTATAATCGCGGAGAGACTCTTTTCACAAGTGTGGCACGCCCATTGCGTTAACAAGGGCAGAGCTTGATAAAAGGAGGCTCAATATGACACGCAATACGATCTTCACCATCACCGCCCTCGCCGCCCTGACCACAAACGTCGCCGCCCAGAATAATGGCCTTATGCAGGCTATCACTGAGCGAGACACAGCTGCCGTCCGCCACCAGGCGATGCTGCGCAGCGATGTCGACGTCACGGATGACTACGGCAACACAGCGCTGATGATCGCCTCCGCCTACGGCTACGATGATGTGGTGGCCATACTCGTGCACGCCGGCGCCGACGTCAACGCGACAGGCCGCATTGGCAACACCGCCTTGATCGTCGCCGTGCAGAACGGTCACACCGACGTCGCCCGTCAGTTGCTTGACGCAGAAGCCCTCGTCGACGTCGCCAACGACTACGGCACGAACGCCCGCGAGTTGGCCATGGGGCACGGTCACCGTGACATCACGGCCCTGCTGAATGACGTGCCCGTCGAAGTCGCATTGGCCACACCGGTCCTGGCATTCTAAATGACAATCGAGCGGAATGTCTCTCCGCTCACGGAGCCTGACAACAGGCTCTGTAGAGGCTCCAGCCGCTCCCATGCACGGCTGGAGCCTTACGCTCTTCCTTATCGTGGTAGAGTCACCGAGCCAAACGAAGTTCCTCGCTTGCAGAAAGTCGACCGTCTTCCATGAACTACATCCTCTTCGTGTCTTTGGCTGTCGTCTGCACCATCGCTTGTGTCATCTGGAACCACCGGAGTGAGGCCGACCGGGCGGGACGAAGACGCACGCTGCGGCAGACCCTCATCTTCTTGCCACTGGTCATCATCGCAGCTCCATTGTATACCACTGTCGTCATCTGGCTTCAGGACCCCGTCCCTGTAGAGCAGGGCTCACCCGTACATCCGATGACGTATCTGCTGCTCGCCGCCGGTGGCTTCTTCATCATTACCGGGTTATTGCTGAAGGCCGGATGGGTGAAACCGAGTAACTGGATGGGGTATTCGAGTATCGGCGCCGTGACGGTGGCGCTGGCCTTCACGGCCATGGGCATTCACGTCGGCGGCTATGTCGAGGGCGACGCCCTGTTTTACATCCTGGGCTGGGCGGTGTTTCTCATCGGCAATCGCGTCCATCTCCTGGAGAAGCGTCTCAGTGAACGCACGATGCAACTCGAGCAGACCAATGCCGACCTGGCTACCGCCAACGAGCAGGTCCGCGAGACAACCCGCCTCAAATCCGAATTCCTTGCGCGCATGTCCCACGACCTGCGCACGCCGATGAATGCCATCATCGGCTACACGCGCCTGCTGCTGCGCAAGTCAGGCGACGTACTCGATGCGCGCCAGTATTCCAACCTTGAAAACATCCAGACCAGTGCCAACAATCTGCTGGAACTCATCAACGACATCCTCGATCTGTCGAAGATCGAGTCCGGCCGCATCGAGATTCAACCGCAGAAGGTCGATCCCGATGTGCTCGTGCGTGAGTGCACTGCCGCCATACAGCCACTGCTGCAAGATGGCGTAGAGATCAAGACGGACGTCGACTACGAAGGCACGTTGATGAGCGATCCGGATCGCTTGCGTCGTGGCCTGATGAATCTGCTGGGCAATGCGGTAAAATTCACGCAGTCCGGCAGCGTCACAGCGACCTTGCGACGCGATGAGGGCGAAACGGTACTGAGTGTCGCAGATACTGGGGTCGGCATCGCAGCGGATGAACTCCCTCACATCTTCGACGAATTCCGTCAAGTCGCGCGCAAAGGATCCTCCGCCCAGGAGGGTACGGGCCTCGGACTGGCCATCGTCAAACGTTCTGTCGAACTGATTGGTGGACGCGTCAGCGTCGACAGTGTGGAGGGTGAGGGCACAATGTTTACCATTCGTGTAAGAGATCTACAACCACAGGGAGAAGCAGCATGAAAAAGAAGATCCTCATCGTCGAGGACGTGGAGATGAATCGCGATCTCCTCGTGCAGCTCCTCGAAGACGACTACGAGTTGGCTGAGGCGAGCGACGGCAAGGAAGGACTCGAGAAAATCGGTTCAGAGAAGCCCGATCTTGTGTTGCTCGACATCTCCTTGCCTGAGATGGATGGCTACGAGGTGACGCGTGCCGTCCGTGCCGACACCAGCATCGCAGACATACCGATCATCGCCGTCACAGCCCACGCCATGGCGGGTGACGAAGAGAAGGCCCTGGAGGCCGGCTGCAACGACTACCTGACCAAGCCCATCGATGAAGAGGAGCTCTGGCAGAAGGTGGAGAAGCTACTTGCCTGAAAAAATTCTCATCGTAGACGATGAACCCTTCAACGTTGATCTGCTCGAACAGGAGCTCGACGAACAGGGATACGAGACGTGCGCCGCAGAGAATGGCGAACGAGCGCTTGAGGTATTGGCCGAGGAAAAGCCCGATCTCGTGCTGCTCGATTGGATGATGCCGGGCATGGACGGGATCGAGGTGCTTGAGCGTATGCGTGCCTCCGCAGAATGGCGGCGTACACCCGTCATCATGCTCACAGCTCGAGCGACGGTGGAAGACAAGGTGAAGGGACTCGATGCCGGTGCGGACGACTACGTCACCAAACCGATCGACGAGGCAGAGCTTTCCGCCCGTATTCGCGCCATGTTGCGCATCGCCCGCCTGGAAAAAGAGAATCTGACGCTACGCACACAGATTGAAGAAGGCGTGGGACGAACCTTTGCGAATGTCATCGGCAAGTCACGCGCCATGGAACGTGTCTACACGCTGCTTGAGAAGGTCATCGATTCGGACACGACGGTCTTGCTGTCGGGCGAGACAGGGACCGGCAAAGAGGTACTTGCAAAGACGATTCACGCCGAGTCGCCGCGATCCGACAAGCCCTTCGTCGCCGTGAACTGTGGCGCCATGGCCGAGCAGCTGCTTGAAAGCGAACTCTTCGGTCATAAGAAGGGTTCTTTCACAGGTGCGTCCAGTGATCGCGCCGGGCTCTTCGAAACAGCCAATGGCGGCGTCGTCCTCCTCGATGAGATCGGCGAAACCTCCGCTGGTTTGCAGGTACGCCTGCTGCGAGTGCTGCAGGAGGGCGAGATCCGACGCGTCGGCGAGGACACGGACCGCAACGTCGATGTGCGCGTCATCGCCGCCAGCCACCGTGATCTCCAGCAGCGCGTCAGCGAAGGCGAGTTCCGTGAGGACCTCTACTACCGACTTGCCGTCTTCCCCATCGAACTGCCGCCTCTGAGAGACCGTCGCGAAGACATCCCCGATCTGTGCCTGCACTTCCTGTCGCAGAAGCGCACGAAGGAGGGCAAGGGACCTGAGGGCTTCACCGCACCTGCGATGGATGCCCTGGGCGCCCACGACTGGCCGGGCAACATCCGCGAGCTGCAGAATGAGGTCGAGCGTGCGTCACTCTTCGCCGGCGACGGTGAACGTATCGACATGGAGCACCTGTCGGAGAAGCTGACCCAGGGCCGCGCCGCGGCAACAGGCCCAGGGGCGAAGGTGCTGCGCGAAGGCGCACTGAAAGAGGTCCTCGCCGAAGTCGAGCGCGAGATGATCGCCGCGGCCCTGGAACGACATAATGGCAATCGCACCCACGCTTGCGAAGAACTGCAGGTGAGTCGCTGGGGTCTGGTGCAGAAGATCAAGACCTACGGACTGGGTAGCTGAGGCGACAGCGGGAAACCGACTCATGAAGAGTATTCGCCTCGGTCTGCCCACTCTCCTGCCAGCCATCTGGTGTGCCGTGCTGACTGCCGTCGGCGCCCATGCGCAGGCTGACACAAATCTCGTCGTCGAAGCCGATGGTCTTCGCTTCGAACGCATCATCAGCGGCGACCCGTTGTATCATGATCCGTCCTTCTCACCAGACGGCGAGTGGATCGCTTACGTCTCGACTGAGACGAAAGAGCGCTGCGTCTGGGTCGCCCGTCCCGATGGTTCCGAACGCCGACAGGTCACTCGAGCCTCCACGGGGGGCTGGTCTGGTGACTACTATCCCAACTGGTTTCCTGATGGTGAGCGCATCGCTTTCGTTTCCGATCGCGGCGGCGTTGCCAGGATCTGGTCGGTTCCGGTCCACGGCGGTGACCCCGAAGCCTTGACCGGTAATCTGCACCTGAGTTCGGTGGCTTCAGGTGGCTTCGATATCTCACCTGACGGAAAACAGCTCGTCTACGCGGCTGGACAAGACAGCGGCATAGGACTCTTTCTGCAATCCATTGATGGCTCCGAGGTCCGCACGCTGACCACTAATCAGAGCGGCAATCGGTATCCAACTTTCTCGCCCGACGGACAGACGATCGCTTTTACCTCCGATCGAGGTGACACGATGCAGATCTGGACTATGCCGGTGATGGAAGGGCAACCACAACACCTGCCACAAACGAATGGCTTCTTCTGGTCGTCGTGGTCCCCCGATGGGCGCTGGATTGCTACCCAGCGCGATAAGCAGATCTTCCTGATCCCCACAGATGGCGGCGCACCGATTTCCGTCATGCGCGAATCCTTGGAGGGATGGGTCCCACGCTGGTCTCCAGATGGAACGCGACTGGTGATCACGGGATCGCTGAATCGTAGTCGACTAGAGACCCTTGATCTGGAAACAGGTGATATCGTCGAATTGAGCCAGACTGATGGCCTCCAAAGCTATCCCCTTAGTTGGTCACCCGACGGGGACCACATCGCTTTTCAGTTCTCCCTACACGAGATTGGCTCGGTCCCCAGCACGGGGGGAGACGTTGAAATATTGGGTGGCGGGACGGACGAATCGTGGGCAGACATCAACTGGTCCGCCGATGGCGAAACATTCGCCTTTGTCGCCGCCCCAAGGGGTTTGGAAGGCGAAGTCGACGACTCAGCGTTCTGTGTGTGGACCATGCCCGTCTCGGGAGGAGATCCCCAACAGGTCACTTTGACAAAGGGTTTCCTGCCACACATTTCTCCGGATGGCGCGTGGATCGCCTATATCACATTTGATGAAGATGACGGCGTGCGGATCGTCCCCAGTTCAGGTGGACTACCGCGTGTGCTGTCACTGGGTGAGGGGACTCATCTGCTGGCCGGTTGGTCAGAGGATGGTACGGAACTCTTCGTGGCTACCTATCGCGGGCTTGATGACGAGAGGCAGACCCTAAGAGCCGTTGAAATCGAAGGTGGTGCGTCCAGAGAGATCTTCGCACTCAACCGGACAGGCCCCAGAGCCATCATCTCGGACAGTGGCGAGCAAGTGATCTACGGTGGCTGGGGTAACACGGCGGACCAGCGCAGCTTCCTGCACGACTTGGCAACCGGTGATGAACGTGCGATCGCTGACCATCCCCTCGTCATGGCCACCTTCAGCAACGACGGCAAACGCGTCGCCTACTACAGACCCGTGGGTGATATAGACGTATGGGTCGTCGATATCTCAGACCTGTTGCCGCGCCAGCCCTGAGCATGGCAGCAACGAATCCTACGGCCTCTCGAGTCGCGACCCGCCTGTTCCCTCTTCTGCTGGCTGTGGCGGCCCTGCCCGTACTGGCCATCGCCGCCGTGTCCTTCATCAGCGGCCTCGACCTGGTACGTAATGTGGCAACGCGCAGAACAGGGGCTGTCGTCGCCCTGGCCTCGGCTCATGTAGGCGAACAGCTTGGCACCGTGATCCGAGAATCATCGATGGTCCCTCGGTCTCTCGAAGTGCGGCGGTTCTTGCGCGCTTCAGACGCCCCCTCGAGCCCGACGCAAGCAGATAGCACGAGCCAAGACCTGAACAACTATCTCGACTACTTCCTGGGTGCCACGCAGATCGACTATCTTCAGATCGTTCTGCTTGATGCCCAGGGCAATGTGGTTGCCAGACGACGACCCGGTACCACAGGCCCCCGTGCGGGCGCGACGACAGCAAGCGACGAGCAGACATCAATCGATACGGTCGGACGTCCCCTGGTGGGACAGCGTCTTCGTTTCAGTCGAATTGAGACGATTAGTGGTGCGATACTGCGCGTAACGCAATCTGTGCACCCTCGGCGGGGCACCGAAGTTCTCGGGTTCGTTCTGCTGGACATCGACGCGACGACACTGCTGCCGGCCTATGGCGACGACGAGATTTCACTATTCGCGATCGGCTCGCAGGGAGAGGTGCTCCTGCAGACCACTTCGGAGACTGTCGCCCAGGTTGATCTGATCAATCAGATTCCGCCTCGTGAAGCGCCGGAGCAGTCCCCAGTGATTGGCGGAAAGAAGCCATCAGATCAGACCCGCTCGGCGAGAAGAATCGGGGCAGCCAAAGAGGCATCCGACACGCGACGGCCAAAACCGAATCGCATCCTCTGGACTCGCGATGACGCTGAGCATCTGGCTGTCTACCGCCACCTCGCCCTCCCTCCCTGGACGGTCGTCGCCTATATGAACGCCGAGCCGTACACATCTCGGGCCCGCGCCAACGGCCAACGAACCTTGGTGATGACAGCCGCCTTCCTCATCGTTGCGGGTGGGCTGCTCTTCGCCCTCGTCCGGCGTGTTCGCCAGCGCACACACGAGCTCGAGAATGCGAATGTCGCCCTCGAAGAGGCGAATCTGCAGGTTCAAGAAGCGAACCGGCTGAAGTCTGAATTTCTGGCGCGTATGTCCCATGATCTGCGCACACCGATGAATGCCATCATCGGCTACACGCGCATCTTGCTGCGCCGCTCAAAGGATTCGCTGGAACCGCGGCAATTCCGCAATCTCGAGAACATCCGCACCAGCGCCGACAATCTGTTGGGCCTGATCAACGATATCCTGGATCTGTCCCGCATTGAGGCGGGACGTGTCGTGCTCTCAGAAGAGAACACCGACCTTAGGCCCCTCATCGAAGCCTGCGTCACCTCTGTGGCGCCTCTCGTGGCAGACGGCGTCGAGCTGAAGCGGGAAATCGACGACCTTTCAACACAGCATCTCGATCCAGAGCGACTGCGCCGTGTCCTCATGAACTTGCTTGGCAATGCGGTGAAGTTCACGGACAGCGGCTCCATTGTCGTTGCACTTGAGTCGACACCCAACGGCTTCGAACTGTCCGTCACCGACACAGGGATCGGCATTCCGCCCGAAGATCTACCCCACGTTTTCGACGAATTTCGCCAGGTGGATGGCATCGCCAAAGCACAACAAGGCACAGGGCTCGGTCTATCAATCGCGCGTAAGTCAATCGAACTGATGGGGGGCACGGTCGAGGCCACCAGCGTTATCGGTCAGGGCAGCACCTTCACGATCAGCTTACCAACATCGGCATGACCTTCCTGTCCCGGTGGCTTCGGCTGCAGCCTGGTGAAGGATCCCGTGCCGGCTGGATGGTGCTGTATTCTCTGGCTGCCGTCGGTGGTGTGATCATCACGGGCTCACTCGTGGGTCGAGCCCTGTTTCTCAGCGCCCTGCCGGCCGAGGCGATTCCCTACAAATATCTGCTGCCGCCCCTGGTGCTCATTGTCGTGAGCGCCCTCTACGCGCGCCTGGCGGCACGCTGGTCACGACCCCGTCTCATCTACATCGTCTGCGTCCTCAGCGCCGTGGGCATCCTCAGCACGCGCTGGCTCCTGTCAGTGGAGAGTCACTCCTTCACCTTGCTCTGCGGCCTCTACGTCTTCATCGACGTCATCAGCGCCCTGGTCATCCTGCAATTCTGGACCTTTGCCGGTGACCTGTTCACCGCGCGTGAGGCGCGGCGTGTTTTCCCACTGATCACAGCGGGAAGCACCCTGTCGAACCTGGTTTTCGGCCTCGGCCTGTCAGCCGTTGCGTCCAGCGTTGACCCGGGAGACCTGCTGCTGATCATGGTTGGCAGTCTTGTCGTCATCGCCGGTGTCACCGTTCGCCTGGCACCGGAGACGATCAGCGCCAGTACCGACAACGAGTCCAGACAGTCCAGACCTCCCTCCAGAATCGATCTACGCACGCATCCCCTGCTGCCGACCATTGCCGGCCTCGTCTTGCTGGTCACGATCATCAGCAACATTGCCGACTACCAGCTCGATCTGGCTCTGCAGCGGCACTATGGTGATGATGGGCGTGGTATGCTCGCTTTCCTTGGGAGCTTTCGTTTCTGGTCCGGCCTGGGAGCCTGCGCGCTGCAATTTCTTGTTGCCCGGAGATTGCTTGAACGCTTCGGCGTCGGCGCGGGACTGCTGTTGCTGCCCGTCGCGATTGCCGGTGGTTCCATGGCCATCCTGCTGACGGGTGGGGCCCTGTGGGCCGTCAGTGTGCCACGTGGCAGCGATGTCGTGCTGAAATACACGATCCATGATGCGTCGCTGAATCTGCTCTTTCTGCCAATCCCCGATTCGCTGCGCGCCTCGGCCAAGGCCTGGATCGATGGTATTCTGAGACCGCCCGTCGCCGCCGCTTTGGCGTTGATGTTTCTCTGGGTCGGACCGGAGACGACGCCACAGGCATGGGCCATTCCCGTCCTCGTCCTTGTCATGGTGTGGATGTGGCTTGGCCGCCGCGCCGCCCGCCTCTATGTGGAGAGTCTGGCACGATCTCTGCAGTTGCGCCGCCTCGATCTCACCAACGTTCCCCTCCGTCTCACAGACACGAGCACGATCAGTGTCATTCGCAAAGCCCTCGATACGGATGATACCCTGAAGGTGACACAGGCGATCGGCTGGATTGAGCAGATGGGCGCCGACGCGTGGACGGACGAGTTGACCGTGTTGGCACGACACGCAGATGCCGGCGTACGACGCGCCGCGCTGCACGCTCTCGCCGATGCCGATCTGGTGCAGGACGAGCAGGTGACACAAACCCTGCGAAGGGCTCTGCAGGACCAGGACGCCGCCGTGCGGCGCGCTGCCGTCGACGGTTTGGGAGAACTTACAGATGTCCTGATTGGTGACCTGCGCCAGGCGACCCAGGATACGGCCGCCCAGGTGCGCTACTCTGCCCTCCAGGCACTGGCACGACACGGTGATACCGATGCACTTCAACAGCTCGAACTCAGATTGCACGATGCCGGGCCAGAGCGCCCTCTGGCACTGGCGGCGCTCGCCGGCGGCGGCCATCTGACAGGCACGCAGTTGCAGCAGTGGTTTGAAGGCGATGATATCCCACTGCTACAAGCCGCCCTCGAGGCACTGCCGGCGCAGGGCCCCACCCCCTGGAAACGGTTGGCGCAACTACTGCTCGTGCCTGAACTGCGCGGTCACGCCCGTGATGCACTGCGGCGCTGTGCGCAGCACGCACCAGATGAGTTGGTCGCCCTGTGTCACGATGCAAACCTCCCTGCGCGCCATCGTGCACAACTGGTCAGACTCTTCGGTGAGATCGACCATGACCACGTGTTTGCAGCATTGCTGGAACTGGCCATGACACCACACAACAGAGTCCGTGGTGCCGCCGTCTCCGCCCTGCTCAATCGCCGTCGACATTTTCGCGTTGAACCGATTGACTCAGATACAGTCGATACCGGTCTCACGACGGAAATCGGCGCCGCCGAAGTGAGACACAGCCAAGTGCAGCAGTTGGGTGAGGGCGACGACGGTTTATTGATTGAGGCGCTGGAACAGCGTCGGTCACAGAGCCTGGACCGGGCACTGATGTGGTGTGATCTGGGTCATGAGCAACTTGCCCACCGCCGCCTGACCGATTCCCTCCGCGGCAATGATCGCCGCCGGCGCGGCGCCGCCCTCGAATTGCTGGACGAGGTTCTCGAACACGATCACGCAAGTCGCCTTCTGCCGCTGCTGGAGGATGGACACCCGTCGCTCCAGGGTGATGCGGCAGCGGTTCTCCAAGACCTGGCTACATCTCAGGACACGTGGTTGCGGGCAGGTGCGATCCGCGCCATTGGCCAGCGCCAACAGCAACAGCTGACGCCTTTGGTTGAAGTGGCTTTGCGCGATGAGGAGCCCCGTGTCCGTGAAGCAGCGATTGAAGCAGTCATCCTTCTGTCGCCTCTGACATCTGTCGCCGCGATGGACGATTTGCTTGCCGATGCCGACTATGTGGAGCAAAACCCCTTGTGCCAGAGATTCTCGGCGCCAACCCCTGCCGGAGCCCGAGCCATGCCGCTGTCGACCTTCGAGAAAGTCTTCTTCCTCCGTAGTGTGGAGCTGTTTTCGCCACTCACGGGTGAGGAAATCGCTGCCTTGGCCGAAATTGTCGAGGAGCGTGAACTTGCGGCAGGTGAGAAATTTATCACCCGCGGTGATGAGGGTGATTGCCTCTGGGTTGTCGTGGAGGGACAGGCGCGAGTTGATCTGATCACTCAAGAGCGACACGTTGGCCCCCGAGAGGTGATTGGTGAGTTGGCCATTATCGCTCACCGCCCTCGATCTGCTGATTGTTTTGCCGATACAGCCATGTTGCTGTTGCACATCGACCAGGTCGCTTTCTGGGAGTTGCTCGAGACGCGTCAGGAAATTGCCATGCAGATCATGAAAGTCCTCGTGGAGCGCTATGTGCCGGCAGAGGGCTGACCTTTACACGCACCTTTTGGGTCTCTGCGCCAGCCCCTATCTTATGCCCTGCAAGTTTTGACTATGACCATACCAGAGAGGATGACCTATCCATGAAGGTTCTGTGGAAGCGTATCACCCTCATCGCCACCCTTGGCGTCATCGGGGTGTTGGGGTTGCAAGGCTGCGCCCCGTCCGATGAAGGAAGCCACGATCCAGCGGCGGCAGTAGATCCCGCTGGGCAGCAGGTCCTCTTTTGGTATACCCACGGCGGTGAGCGCGAGCAGGCGATGCTCGACCTCATCGACCTGTTCAACATCAGCAATCCACACGGTATCCAGGTAACGGGTGAGCACGTGGGTACCCATGCCGATCTGTACGAAAAGATTCTGCTGGGTATGCAAGGCGGTCCCATGCCACAGATCGTGGAGGCCTATCAGAATCAAGCCCAGGCTTACTACAAGTCCGGTGCGATCGTCGATCTGACACCGTACATGAATTCGACCTTGCGGGGTCTGACGCAAAGCGACCGCGATGACTTCGTCCCTGGCTTCATCGAGCAGGACAATGTCGATGGTGCACAGACGGCGCTACTGCCAAATCGCTCGATGGAAATCCTCTATTACAATCAGGACTGGCTCGCCGAACTCGGTGCAGAAGCACCCGGTGACTGGAATCAGTTCGGCGAATTGGCCCGCCTGGCGACGCAGAAGCCCTTTAGTGGCGCCACGGGCGACGGTGCAAGCCTCGGTCTGTTGCTCGAACGCGATGCCAGTCGCTGGGCCGCCATCATCTACAGCATGGGCGGCGAGTTGATGAACGAGAACGCCTCGGCGTACAGCTTCAGCTCCGCCGCAGCGACGACATCGCTGGAGATGTTGCACGGTCTTCACGCCGATGGCGCGCTGAGATTCGTCGAGGCCAAAGAAGATGACCGCCAAGCCTTTGCCGAGGGCCGTGCCCTGTTTGCACTGCGCTCGTCTTCAGCGGTACCGCAATTTGCCAGCGCCGTCGATGCGGGTGCCGATTTCAGCTGGAGTGTCGCCGCCGTCCCGTACAGCGGCCAGCACCCTGTGCAGAATGTCTACGGTGCCAGCCTTGCCGTCACCAAATCGACGGATGCACAGCAGGTCGCCTCATGGCTCTTCGTCCGCTGGTTGACGCAACCCGAACAACAGGACCGTTGGGCGAAGGCGAGCAGCTACTTTCCTGTCCGCCGTTCCGTGGCGCACCGACTCGGACCCTATTTCCGCGCTGCCTACAATCTGCTGGAGTATGGCCGCCCCGAACCCGCCGTTGGCGGTTATGAGCCGGTTCGCGCCTTGATGGTGGAAGCCATGGTGGATGTGATCGCCGAAGGGGAAGACGCCGCCGATGTGTTGAAGCAGCTCGAGACAGAAGCGAACAAGACCCTCAAGCCGTACAGATAGGGACCTTCGCCACCATGGGCGAGACCATCCTCATCGTCGACGATGAGCCCTTCAATGTGGATCTGCTTGAACAGGAGCTCGGTGATCTCGGCTACGAGACACTGACCGCCTTCGATGGACAGCAGGCCGTGGACGCTGTGCGCAAGCATCGCCCCGACTTGGTGTTGCTCGATGTGATGATGCCTGTCATGGATGGTTTCACCGCTTGTCGACTGTTGAAGGAGGATGAAGAGACACGTCTCATCCCCATCATCATCATGACTGCTCTCGACCGCGTCGAAGATCGTATTCAGGGCATCGAGGCCGGTGCCGACGACTTTCTCACGAAACCAGTCAATGACCGCGAACTACTCGCACGGATTCAGACGGCACTGAAGATGAAGGCCGCCTTCGATCAGAAGGTGAACCAGGTGTCCCGACTCCGTGATCACTTCGCCAAGTTTGTCCCCGAACCGGTCAAACGCCTGGCAACGGCCGATCCGGATGCACCGGAGTTGTCGACGAAAGTCGAACGTGATGTATCCGTCCTGATGTTGGATGTCAGTGGCTATTCACGGCTGAGTGAGCAACTGCCGACGGCCGAGTTGAGTGAGCTGGTGGAGCGATATTTCTCGGCATTTCTCGATCGCATCCGTGAGGCCGATGGTGACATCAATGAAACCGCCGGGGACGGCTTCATGGCCATTTTTATGGATGCTGACGACGGGTCCGCTGCGGGGCCATCGCACGTCGTGCGCGCCGTAGATACGGCGATAGATCTGCTGCAGACCACGCAGCGACTGAACACGGAGATTTCTCAGACACCCCTCGGCGTCCACATGGGCATCAACTCAGGATCCGCCCTCGTTGGCTCGACACGTTTCGAGGGAGCCCGCGGCACACGCTGGACCTTTACCGCGTCAGGAACCGTGACGAACATCGCCGCACGTCTCGTCGGTGTCGCGGGCGATGGCCAGATCGTCATCGGCCCGCAGACAAAAGCCGGCGTCGGCGCCCGTTATCAATTGGAATCGGTCGGCGAGCAGCAGCTCAAGAATCTCTCCGAGCCCATCGTCGTCCATCGCGTGCTCGGCCTGGCGTAAGCCCTACCAGCGTCACACGCATCAGCTTCGTTCGCTTTCAGGCAATAAAAAACCGGGCGCGCCGCTGCTGACGCGCCCGGGATACCTCGATCACTGGCGTATTAGGCCAGCGATACTGCCAGGTGGGAAACCACCTGGTCCTAACTCAAATGGACGTTAGGTGGTCTCACCTCCTGCGGGTATACAACTACTCAAAGACCACCTCCTTTCGTATCGGTGCATCGAGTCATTACACCGGCCCGAGAACCCAAAAGGTCTCATTGTGGGCCGCCGCGGTACAGGTGACTCTTTGCACTCGTCCAAGGCCGTGCAGCACTTCACCGCATAAGCGGCGGGATTTACGGCCTGTAGCACAATGCTTGGGGTCGATGGGTTTCATCGACAGGTAAAATGTAGCAA
>Ga0233434_1001048_pt1 | contig 28472 bp, 28 predicted proteins | sample SI_122_August201_4_FD_182738 | JGI IMG/M metagenome (GOLD analysis project Ga0233434, IMG submission 182738) | Seawater microbial communities from Saanich Inlet, British Columbia, Canada - SI_122_August2016_120_MG | ecosystem: Environmental > Aquatic > Marine > Inlet | place: Canada: British...
TTGTTTAGCAAGTTTTATTATATAACCTAAAATACTTTTTTCAATTTGTCGACCCATAACTCTACAACTTAAAAGAAAAGTATCAAGAATCCATTCTTTGGCTCCATTCTTTTCAACAATAAAGGCTGCAGTAATTCCATTATCTCCAAATTTATCTTCAACTTGTACACATCCTATCAGTATATCATCATTTTGAGACATTTTTTGAATTTCTTCTAACGAATATCTCTTTGTAGTTAAATTGAATTGATTGGTTTTAAGAATTAGTTGAGAAATTCTAGGAATAGTAAAACTATCAGCTTTTTTTATTGTAATTTTTAAATCCATATTTTTAAGAAAATCGTCAAGATTATTTGATGATTTTTCAAGAATTTTTCTCTCTCTTTGTTGAAAATACATTACACCTCTTTGTTTATCTTCATCAGTAATTTTTAATAAATTAAATTCATTCATTTCTTGTATAGTTCTAACATATTTTGAAGGATCAGCAGGTAAATCAACAGTAAGAACTTGAGGTAGGCTTGATTTCATAAATTCTCTATTTAAAGGATCATCATCAAAAAAGACAAAATTTTCAAGACCAAAATTTAATTCATCTGAAATTTCTTTTATGTTTGAAACTTTATCATTCCAATTAATTTTGATAGAAGCAAAATGTTCTTTTTTAAGAATCATGTTGGGATGCTCTTCAATTACTTTAATTGCATCATCAAAATTATTTTTACTATTAATAGCAAGTAAAATTCCTCTATTATGCAGTCCTAACAAATATTTCTGAAATTCAATAAATGCTTTTCCAGATGGATCAGAACCAAGTTTAATTCCATCAAATTCATCTTCACCTATAATGCCTCCCCATAATGTATTATCAAGATCTAAAACAATGCATCTTTTTGACATACCTAAAGTTGCAATTACATATCCCATTAAATCATTAACAAGATATGGAATAAAATCAAGTGAAATTTTAATATCTCCAAATAAGAATTGTTTGGGATCAAAAACATTATTTTCTCCATGTTTTGATATGAATCCATTCATATCAAACAAATAAACAGAATCTAAATTATGAATATAATCTTGTAAGTTATTATTTAAGGTATTAATCATTTTTTGTAAACCAAAATTTGATTTTGTTTCAAAAATACCATAATTAGAATTTGTAGGAATAAAGAAATTGGAAATAATTAATTTGGAATTAGAATGTTTAAGAAATATTGTAATTAAATTTTCAATTTCTTTTAATTTTTTTTCAACAAAATTTTGTCTCTGTTTTTCATCAATGGAATATGGAAAGTACCATAAATCCTCTAAAATACTTCTAGTATCTAGAATTAAAAATGTAATATTGGGTCGAAATTGATAAAGTTGACTGTGTGGATCTAAGATTTCTTGATTGTATTGATTGTAACCACCTAAACAAGAATTACATGAAATGTTTTTTTCATCACATTTAACTTGAAATATTTCCTCAATTCCATTTAATGTGAAACTACTCAAAATAGATATACGTATTTTTCTTTCAAAATTATTTTCAAGTGCCTTAGATTTTTTTAAATAATAAGAAATTTTCTCCTCTTTAGGCATGTAATAATAATTCAATTTTTACTATTTGATGCTTATGATTAAGTTAAGAGTGTGCTTAATGCGTAAAGTTTAGATTTAAAATTAAGGTAAATTAGGATTAACATATGAAAGATGAAGATCCTATTTCAGTAAATGAAAGAGAATTAATGGAATTTTATGGGTATAAGGGATATTTTGGAAATTTTAAATTAAAAATGAAATTTCTTCGTTCATGGATATTGCATTCTTTAGCATATTCTTGTCCACATTCAGAAACTACAGCAAAAATTCAACGATCACGGGGGGTCAAAATTGGTAAAAATTGTCATTTTTCAGCATATGTTCAATTAGATTTGATTTATCCACAATTAGTGAATATTGGCAATAATGTTACTTTTGGTTCTAATGTAATGATTTTTGCACATAATAATCCCGCTGCAAATTTATTTTTAAAAAAAGGGGAATTTCCCAGAAAAGTGGAAAAAGTAAAAATAAAAGATGGAGCAGTATTGTTTCCAGGATCAATCATTACAGCTGGAGTAACTATTGGAGAAAACAGTGTGATATCAGTTGGAAGTGTAGTTACAAGTGATATACCAGATTATTGTGTAGTAGTTGGAAATCCAGGAAGAGTAATTAAAAAAATAGATCATTAAATAAAAAGATAAATTAAATTATTATTTCATTAAAGTTTCAACAATTTTTCGATATTTGGGATAAACTGTATCTTCATAATTTTCAAAAACTTCAAAAAATAAAGAATCCTCTAAAGCAATCAACAAATGAGCTGTTTTTGCAGATACAGAAATGATTTGAGGGGATGAGATTATAGAAATTTTTTCTTGTTTAGTTTGGATATTTTCTTTACGATATTCAATCTTTCCAGATATTAAAAAATGGCTTGTATCAGTTTGATGAAAATGTCCACCTCTTGCAAAATCCTTCTTAATTTCAATTAGATTAATATTTTTATGATCTTGTTTTAGAAATAGGATTTTACCTCGTTTATCTTCAATGTACTTTTCAAAGTCTAGGCTCAAGTATATTCAATAATAAATAGTTCTTATTAAAAATTATTTGTTCCAATCAAACTTTTTATTAATCATTTTAAATAATTCTTCATTACGTATTTTATACAAGTCTACCAAAATTTTTCGGGTTTTATCATTCATAGGAGAATATGAAGCAACTTTGTGTTTTTCTAGATTTTTTAAATTAATTTGAGGAATTTCTAAAAAGTCATAGATTTTATTTAGTATATTCTCAGTATTAGATTGAAAATCTTCTGTAGAAGTGATGAATAATTGTTCAGGCTTAAAAAGTTTTAGCCAAATTTTTAGTTGATCTGCATAAAATCCTTTAACAATATATGATCTAGAAATAGTGTATTTTTTTATATCATCTTCAGATTCAATTTCAAAATTTTTTAAACTATCTAATTCAAATTGTATTGCATCTTCAAAAGATAAATTTTCAGATCCTTCTCTAACACCTAAATGATAATTTGAATATGCTCTATCTACAGGGTTTCTAAAAAGTATAATTAATTTTACGTTTGGCAGAATTTTTAAAATACGATTTGCTACCAACGGACTCCAAATATAGAAAGGAGTGTCTTCCCCAGTGATCGCAAATTGTTTTTTTCGTTTTACTAACCACTTTGAAAATAATGTTGGAAATAATGAACGATACCAGTTTAAACCTAAATGGAAGTTACTATCAAAAAAACCCAATTCATCATATGATGCAGAAAGAACACATGGATGTTGACAAATATTGTAATATAGAGATGTGCTTCCACTTCGAGCTGTACCTATAATGATAAAATCAGGTAAAGATCTTATTAGTCCAGTTAAAGCATAAATATTTCGTTTATAAAATTGATAATATAATTTCCGATACAAGTCATGAATTATTTTATTATTTTTAACAAATTTCATAATTTATTACATTGAAATTTGTCGGATCTATTTATCAAGGTTACAGTCATAAAGATAGTGAAAAATTTCATGTTATAGATATCTATTTAAAAGATTTTAAGTTATAATTCATGTTATAAGTTACAATGAAAAAAAATATCTTGATTTTAATTATTATTTTGATAATTTCTATTTTTATTTATGGCGTATTTGTTGGAATATACAAAATATTTCCTTATGATGTATTAGATTCAATAAAATCAATCATGTTAAATGAAAAAATTAAGTCTGATCAACAAAATATGGTGCATGAGAATAATGTGAGTAAATTAATTCACATTAAAAATAATAAGGATATTTTTAAACTAAAAAATAATTTAATTGATTTTATTTGGAATAATAATGGATTTCCTGATTCTAAATTACCAAATTCTGTCGATAGGAATATTTCAAATTCACTATATAGTGATTTTCAAAATCTTCAAAGAATTGATCAAATTAATATCTTAATGGAAAATAATGTAAATTCAATTTCTTATCTATTCATTCCGGAATCTAGTAATAATAAATTGATAATTTATCATCAAGGTCATGCAGGAGATTTCTATAAAGGAAAAGAAACTATTCAATTTTTTCTAGAACAAAACTATACTATATTGGCATTTTCAATGCCACTGTTAGGAATGAATAATCAGCCCATAGTAGAAGTACCTAATATTGGTACAATAAAATTAACATCTCATGAACATTTACGATTTTTAGAATCATCAAATTTATCACCAATTAAATTTTTTATAGAACCTGTTACTATCGCCTTAAATTATTTAGATAAAACTTATAATTTTTCATCGTATGATATGATTGGTATCTCTGGCGGGGGTTGGACTGTTACCTTATATTCTGCAATTGATGATAGAATTTCACAAACTTATTCTATTGCAGGTTCTATTCCAATTTATTTAAGATCTATTGCTGAAAATAGGGGGGATTATGAACAATGGTTACCAGAACTTTATCAAACTGTTAATTATCTAGATTTGTATATAATGAGTTCATATGGTGAAGATAGAAAATTTATTCAAATTTTCAACAAATATGATTCGTGTTGTTTTTCAGGGGAATTATATAAAACATATGAAAATGAAATAAAGGAATCTCTTTTTACATTAAACAAAGGTCATTTTGATATTTTTCTTGATGATACACATAAAACTCATAAAATTTCAGATAATGCATTAGAAATAATTATTCAATCTATGGAAAATTGAATTTATTCTATTTAAAAAAAATCATAAAAAACCGATAAATAATGCTTACAAAAATCCGGTTTATGTTAATTGTATTACAGAATATGTTAATTAAACTAGAACCATCTTTAATATGATTGGTTGTATAATTCAAGCTCGTATGGGTTCCACTAGATTACAAGGAAAAACATTATTAAAAATTGATAATAAAAATACAGTATTAGATTCTGTAATTAATCAAATTTCATTTAGTAAATTAATTGATAAAATTGTTATTGCAACCACTAATTTAAAATCGGATAATGTGATTGAAGATTTTGTAAAAAATTTAAACTTAGAAATTTTTAGAGGAAGTTCTGATAATGTCCTTGATAGATATTTTCAATGTGCTGAATTATTTTCATTTGATACTATTGTACGAATTACTGCCGATAATCCTTTAATTGATCCAAATATTGTAGATTCGATCATTAATGAATATAATAATACAAAATGTGATTACATGACAAACATCATTGATAGAACATTTCCATATGGAAATGAAGTTGAAGTTTTTTCTATCGCCTCACTTAAAAAAGCATGGAAAAATGCAAAAAAACCTTCTGAATTAGAACATGTAACTCCATTTATTCGTGAACCTAAAAATAAGTTTATTACAAAAAATGTAAAAAATGTTAAAAATCTATCACATCTTAGATATACTGTAGATAGAATTGAAGACCTTAAATTGGTTAAAAAAATAACACAAAATATTATTTCAAGACCTGTTTTATTAGATGATATAATTAATTTATATGAAAAAATTCCTCAAATTTTTGAAATTAATAAAAATATCCAACATGATGGATATCGGTTATCTTTAGAAAAAGATAAAGCAAATTTTGAATTTGGAAAAGATAAGGAAAAATAATGTTAAAAATTAAATTATTTGATCCATGTATTGACAAATCTGAAAATATTGCTATTAAAAGAGTCTTAAAAAGTCATTTTTGGGCATCTGGTGCTGGTAATGGTGAAGTAGAAAAATTTGAAAATAAATTTAAAAAATATGTTAATTCAAAAAGCTGTGTTGCAGTAAATAGTGGAACAGCTGCGCTTAATCTTGCATTATCCATGTATGATATAAAAAATCAGGAAGTAATTCTTCCATCATTATCTTTTGTTTCTACTGCTAATGCTATTTTAGAAAATGGCGGTATCCCAAAATTTGTAGATATAGATGAGAAAACATTATGTATAGATCCTAAAAAAATTATAAAAATTATTTCAAAAAAAACTAAAGTAATTTTACCTGTTCATTTTGGGGGAATTTCTTCTGATCTTAATGAAATTTCAAAACTATGTAAAAATAATATAAAATTAATTGAAGATGCAGCACATTCTGCTGGTTCATCATATAAAAATAAAAAAATTGGTAGTCATGGAGATTTAGTTTGTTTTAGTTTTCATCCTGTCAAAAATCTTGCAATGCCAACAGGTGGATTGATTTCAATAAATTCTACGGATCATCTGAAAATCTCAAAAATTCTTAAAGAAAAACGATGGTGTGGAATAACTAATAGAAATGGTGATGATTATGATGTAAAAAATATTGGTTGGAATTATTATATGAATGAATTTTCAGCAGTTATTGGTATTGAACAATTAAAAAAATTAGATAAAACAAATTTACAAAGAAAGAAAAATGCAAAAAAATACTTTGAACAAATTTCATTGGATAAAAAAATGCCTTTTGATAATGAATGTTCATATCACTTCTATTGGATAAGAGTAAAAAATAGAGATGAATTTAGAGAGAAATTATTAAAAAAAGGTATTCAAACAGGTATACATTACAAACCAATTCATACTTTTAGTTTGTATAAATCTAAAATCAAATTACCCATAACAGAAAAAATTGGTAAAGAAATTGTTACACTTCCAACACATCCAAATATCTCCGAAAAAGATTTAGAAAAAGTTATCAAAACAGTCAATCAATGTATTTAATAATATTAATTAAAAATTTGTCTTTTCTAAAATTCTAATATAGGAAATTAAATCAGATAGTTGTTTTGTATCAATAGAAGTTGATGCATCCGGACCTTTTGAATTTTTAAGTTTTACATGTTTTTCAATAATAATTTGTTTAGATTTTTTTTGCTTTTTCAAAATTGTAAATAAAATTGGTGCTGTAATTTCCATTGTATGATCAGAAAAACCATCAAAATTAACAGCTTTCTTCCAATTAATTTTATTAAAATTTAATGGGTAATCTGAAATACAATAACAAAAAGTAGTTTTATTTTTTAAAAATATTTTATCCATATTTTTTTTGTTTCCTCCCATTCCCATACTTATTATGATTGGTTTTTTTGTTAATGCCTTATTTTTTAAGACTTCTACTGAAAATGGATCTTTAATTAGACAAGTTCTTGATGCAATTTTGTATCTTTTTACATTTAATGTTTCTAAAAATTTTATGGCTTCTGGATAAAATACACTACAAATGAATTCTATTCCTATTTTATCTGCAATTTTTTTAATTTTTTCAGCTTTTTCAAATGTTAATTCTGATTTTTTTATTTCTTCCCAATTTGGATGATCTTCCGAATACAGATCTTTTGCACGCCACATTTGAAATTTTACAGCATCTGCCCCAGCTTTCTTACATTCATGAATGATTTTTTCAGCTTTTGATACAGAACCTTCCCAATTTGATCCTATTTCAGCTATAATTGTGGTTTTCAGTTCTTTAACCCCAATATGGCAAAATTTAACTGTTTCAAATTTTTAATTATATTTACTCTAATGACAAATGATAAAATTTCTATTAAATTAAAATCTGTAAAAAAATCTGATTGTGAATTTCTTTATGACTTACTAAAAGAAAGACATCCTTCAGCTAATATTTCTCATAAGAAAATGCCTAGCTTTTCACAACATGTAGCATTTGTTTTATCTAAACCGTATTCAAAATGGTATGTTATTGAAGAATCTACAAATAATGTGGGCTCAGTTTATCTTAGTAAAAATGATGAAATTGGTATTTTTATTAAAAATGATTCTCATGGAAAAGGACTTGCTTCTCAAGCAATTAATGTATTAATGAAAAAACATCCTCGTTCTAGGTATTTAGCAAATGTAAACCCAAAAAATAAAAAATCTATTCGATTTTTTAAAAATCAAAAATTTAATTTAATTCAACATACTTATGAGTTAAAAAAATAAATTATTCTTTATTATTTGTATCATGAATTATTTTCTTAATCATTTCTTTTAATTCTGCTTTTGGTATTCTTTCTACTTTATCTGATGAATAATATTTTACATTTTCAAGTTTTTTAATTCCATTGTATGCGTCTTTAATATTATTTACGTGAAATAGTGGATATAGTGGATTTGTAATAAAATACATATTATTATGTTCCCAACTATATCTAATTTCATCTTCATTGATTAAAATTTCATGCAATTTTTCTCCAGGTCTTATTCCTGTAATTTCTACATTTGTATTTTCAAATAAATCACACAATGCATTTTTTAGATCCATTATGTTATAAGCACGCATTTTTGGTACAAAAATTTCTGAACCCCTACCTGAATTTGTAGCATTTAAAATAAAGTCTAATGCGTCATCCATTGTAACACTAAATCTAGTCATTTTTGGATCTGTTATTGTAATTTTTTTTACTTTTTTAATTTGTTCTAGAAATAGTGGAATGACTGAACCACTACTACCAAAAACATTCCCATATCTAACAGAAATAAATTTAGTTCTATGTTTTTCTGGATCCATAAAATTATTTGCTGTTACAAATAATTTCTCCATAAGTAATTTTGTAGCTCCATAGGTGTTTAATGGAGAAACAGCTTTATCTGTACCAATTGCAATTACTTTTTCCACATTTTCATGTAAACAAGCATTAATTACATTTTGTGAACCTATTACATTTGTCTTTATTGCTTCAAAAGGATTGTATTCTATTTTTGGAACATGTTTTAATGCTGCTGTATGAAATACAATATCTATATTTTCAACAGCTCTTACAAGACGATCATAATCACGAATATCACCTAAAAAATAACGAATTCTTTCATCATTAAATTTAGATTCCATTTCTATCTGTTTACTTTCATTTCTACTAAAAATTCGGATAGTATCTATGTTCAATCCAAGTAATTTTTTAGTTAGAGCTGTTCCTAAGGAACCAGTACCTCCAGTAATTAGGATTTTCTTACCTTCAAAGATATTACTCATAATAAAATTGAATATTATCATTAGATAATAAACTAACTATGGAATTATTTGAATAAAATATAATAAATTATCCATTGTCATAGGAAATTTTTTCTATATTTCCTTCTTGATTTCGTAATAATTTTCCATTTTTATCTTTTTTAAATAATTTTTTATCTGTATATTTTTCACAAATTATAATAAATTCTTCATATGAAATTTCAGCCTGCTTAAGAAATTCATCTAAATATTTTACAGGTATGCGACCTTCATGTTTTTTTACCAATTCTAGTCCCTTTTCTCTAGTTATTCGCCCAAGACGTATTTCAATAGAAGCATGATCTGTAGCTCGACCAAATCCAAATTTCAGGAATTTAAAATAGTCATGGAAGGAAGTAAATTTAACATCTAAATTTTCCCAACTATCATAGGTACCTTCACGTATATCAGTATCTTCACTAAATCCTAATTTTTTAACTAATTCAAGTTGTTTAAAAATATCCCATTTGATATAACTACCAAGAAAAATTGCATTTACTCCTACTTTCTTAATTTCTTCATCAGATGGATAGATGTATGGTTTTAGATCCTTTAACTTAAATCCATATTTTGTCATGTCTCTTGGTTTAATTTTATCTAAAAAGTAACCCCCATTTTTTTCATTCCATTCTTTATCTAACAATATTTCTTTACTGATGTCCGTTGGTTTTCCATATTCAAACTGGGGATTTTCGCCCCAGATAATTAATGGAATATTATATTTTACAGCAATTTGTACTGGAACTGCAAATATGCCAAGATGTTCAGGCCATTGAAAATCACCAAGTTCAATTAAACCAAATTTAGCTAATTTTTTATATATTATTGGATTTGGTGAAAATTCAATACAATCAACTCCTATTTTTTTTAAATTATCAAGATTTTTTTTCCCAAGATCTGTTTGATCTAACGGATGAAAGCTAACAACAAGAGGATTGTATCCCAATTCTTTTGTAATAAAATATGTTTGAAAAAATGAATCTTTACCTCCACTAACTGGAATAATACAATCATAGTTATTTTCATTTTTATTGGAAAATTTTTTTAAAACTTCTTCTAATTCTTGCCTTTTTTCTTCCCAATTGATATTAGATTTATCATTGAAATTAGTGCAAGCACTACAAACACCTTCATCATTAAACTCTAGTTGAGGTTTTGTATTTGGATAAAGACATTTTTTACAATATTTCATTATTATTACAATAATTAAAATTCGTTATTAATAACTTCTTATAGTATCTGCAATTTTTTCAGAAGATACACCTTGATTTTTAAGAAATTCTTTAACAAATAAATTGGAATTTTCTACAAGATTTGTTCTTAATTTTTTATCAAACAATAGTTGGTTAATTTCATTTTGTAAATTTATTGTATATGGAACTGAAATAATTCCATTTTTTTTAACATATTCAAATTCATACATTTTTTTATCTAATATTATATTCATTACAGGCTTTTCTAAAATCATGCTTTCTAAAATTATTGTTGATGGTGCCCATCCTTCAGGTGTAATAGTAATCACTAAATCACTTTTTTGAATTAATTCTGAGACAGGATTTAACAAATAAATTGGAATTTTTTTAGAATAATTTTGAATAATTTTTACAAGTTCGTTATTATGACCCGATTGACTAGGATGCATTTTAAAAATTATTTTCACATTTTTATAATTTTCAAAAATTTTACACAATTTTATTATTGTATTTTCATATTTTTCATGAATATCTGAAGTATCAAATCCTTGTAATTGTGTAATTGGTGTTGGTGCAATTAAAACTTGAAGATTTTTTCTACTTTTGTCTATTTTTTTAATTTTATTTAATGAATCATATCTGGGACTACCTAAAGCAAAAATTCTCTTAGAACTAATTTTATAATTTGAAATTAAAAATTGTTTTTGAAAATCACTCCAAACTATTATGTTGTCTCTAAAATTATCATATGATGATAAACTTGCAAATGTTTTAGTATCCTCAAATAATAAACTAAATCCATGTTCTAATAGAAACGAATTAACTTTTTTATTTTTAGACTCTAAAAATACTTTTTCAGTTTCTCCAATATCGTATAATGATAAAATAGAAGTAATATTAATTTTTGAAAATATTTTTTTTGCAAAAAATACAGATTCCACATATTCATTCATTCTTTTATTAAAAATACTTTTTATGTCATCTTTAATTAATGGCCAAAATACAACATCCTCATTTTTAAATACTTTATTTAAAATATCATCATTCCAAAAATTAGATATTTTCTGAGAAAACTCTTGTTTTGATTTTTCTATTTTCTCTAAATCTTTTTTTTCAAATAAATCATTTTTAGAAATTAATTTACAATTTGATTTTTTTAATACTTTAATTGATTCTAAATCATAAGTGACTGGTCTTCTTTGATTAATTATTATTAAATTATTATCTTTATTATTTAGATTTTTAAAAAGTTCTTTATATACGGGTGGATACATTTCTAAAATTAAAATTGTTTTTTTATTTTTATTTTTAAAATTAAACCATAATCCAAAAATTGAACTCACAGTTTTATCTAAAATATTTTTTAATTTCTGATATTTTGCTCTTGATATTTTAATTGATATTGGTATACCCATAAAATTTTGTTTAATATTTATTGAATCCCATAATAGCTCTTCTTTTTCTTCTTTAGAATTAATTTTAATTTCAATTGAATTATTTTTTTTAATTAATAAAATTATATCTTTTATTTTATTTGAACATTCAACTGAATTTGGTTCTTCATCATCTAAAATTTTTTTAATCATAAAAAAATTTATTAATTTTTCAATAATTAGTAAATGTAATTCAATTCCATCTAATAATCCCAACAAATTAACTCCGTTTAGATTAAATTCTTTTAATGAATCATCTTGATGCCAATTTTGAAATTTTTTTGCCATATTAAAAATTTCAATTCGTTGATCATAACCTAGAATATTTTCTGCCATACTATGGGCTATTCCTAATTCTTGAAGTTTTTTATGAGATGTATAATCACAACTAAAAATTTTGGTATTGCTATTTTCCTTTATTGTACTATGATCTTTTATTGATTTTGTGACTAAAATTATTTTTTGGATCATAAGTATTTGTTTATTTATTTTGAAATTGTTTTAGGTGTTGGTATTGGGATTAAAAATTTACCCCCATTTTTAAGAAATAATTTTTCTTTATTGATAATTGCCTCTTCGTAATTCCATGCAAGTAATAATGCAATTTGCTGTGACGGTTTTTCAATATTTTCTTTATCTGATTTTACTGGAATATGCATACCTGGAGTGTATAATCCTTGTTTTAAGGGTGTTGTATCTATAATATAATCTAAAAATTTTGTTCCAATGTTACAATAATTGAGTAAAACATTTCCTTTTGCAGGTGCACCATATCCAAAAATAATTTTTCCTTCTTTTTTAAATTTTAATAATTTATTTTGTAATTTATTTTTTAATTCTTTTACATTTTCTGAAAACTTTTGATAAGTTTGAATTTCATTAATTCCAAATTCTTTTTCAAATTTAATCATTTTTTCAAAATTTATTGTTTTTTTAAAATTATTTTTTTCGGATACAAAAACTCGTATAGTGCCTCCATGAACTTTTTGCTTTTTTACATCAAATATTTCTAAATTAAATTCATCCATTAATCTGATTAATGGAATTAATGAAAAATATGATAAATGTTCATGATACACTGTATCAAATTCTAATTTTTGAATTAAATTAACTAAATATGGTACCTCAAAAATAAAAACTCCTTTTTCTTTTGATAATATTTTTACACATTTCATAAATTCCTTTAAATCATCAATATGCCCAAATACATTATTACCAACAATTATCGATGCTTTTTTTTCTAAAGATTTTTTTTTCACAATATCATGATTTAAAAAAGTATTTTCTGTTGTAATTCCAGCATCATTTGCTATTTTTGCAATATTTTTTGCAGGTTCTATTCCCAATACTGTAGCTCCCAATTTTTTAAATTCTTTGAGTAGTGTTCCATCATTACTTCCAATTTCTATGACCAATGGATTTTTACTTTGTTTCAAAAATTCTTCATAAACATCATATGCATATTTTTTAAAATGATTTACACTCGGTTTACTTGCACTTGTCAAATAGAGATATTCTTTAAATAAAATTTCTTTATCTACTATATCTAAAAGTTGCAATAAATAACATTCTTTACATAAGTATAACCTTAAAGGAAATTTATCCTCATGTTTTTCTAAGTCCTCTTTTTTAATGAATGCGTTTGACGGAGGCTGTTCTCCAAGATCTAATATTAATTCTAGATTATTACTTGAGCAAATTCTACATTCATTTTTTTTATGATATTTACTCATTTACAGTCATAAGTTTGCTGAATTGAATATATGAATTACTATGTATTATTTTTATAATAACCTACAAAATTACCCAGAATTTTTAATAATTTATTAAATTTTTCAATACCTTCAGTTTCTGATACTTCTAATGGAGTTTCAATTGTACAACAAAATGATTCAAAAATTTCATTATCGCTGATACTTTTTCTTTCTTTAATGTCTTTTCTTCTTTTTTTAATATGATTCAAAAATTTAATTATTCCTACATAACTTTTTAATTTCTTTATTAACATTTTCTTCTTCATAAAAAATACTAATAATACAAATTCAATAATTAATAATGATGGCAATAATTTTAAAATAGTTTTAACACTATAATTTGATAAAAGTACAATCCATCTATTCCTTTCAAGCAAGTAAAATTTTTCACCACTCCATTTCCATTGTGCGCTTCCATGATGATAAACAATTGATTTTGGAACATAATATGATTTATAATTTAATAATTTTGCACGCCATCCTAAATCTAAATCTTCATTGTATGCAAATAATTTTTCATCAAATAAACCTACTTTGTCAAAAATTTTTTTCGAACAAAATAAACATGTTCCAGCAGCAAAACCAATTTCTTCTATGGAGTTATACTGTAAAATATCTTTTTTTCCTTTTTCTCTAGAAAATCCAAATCCAAAAATACTGATTAAATTTCCCGCACTATCTAAAACACTTCTATCATTCATTTTCAAAAATTTTGGTTGATATAGACCATTTCCATAAATTTCATGTGCATCAAACAAATGTTCTAACCATTTTGGTGCTACTATCAAATCATTATTTAATAAAACAACAAATTTTCCTCTTGCATTTCTTATTCCAATGTTTAATCCTTCTGAAACCCCTACATTTTTTTTATTTAAAATAAAATTACATTTTTGATATTTTTTTGAGAATTTTTCTCCACTTTTATCTGGAGAATTGTTATCTACCACTATGATTTCATAACTTTGGTTAGTTTCTCTAATAATTGATTCTAAACAGTTTTCTAAGAATTTCTCACCATTATAGTTCAGTATGATGATTGAAACCATCCCATTTTTTGTATAGTCACCATTCATCATTTTCACGTTTTTCCAATTATTCTTGGTTCTTCTTTTTTTATTTGATCATACATTATTTTTATTGATTGATCTATTTCTAAGAGATTCATTCCTTTTTTTATTATTTTGTCGCAATTTAGACATGACTGTTTTGATCTTTTTGCTATTTGTTTTAACTCAGTAGATGAACAAGAGGAAATTAATCTATTTGAATATCCAAATCGTTCTGCTAACTTTCTAGAAAAATCTAATCTGTTAATACAGGATAACCCTGTGGCATGAAAAATCCCATGTACATCTTTTGTAATCATCTTAATAATGTTTTCAGATAAATTATCTGCTAATGTTGGTGTGTTAAACTGATCATCCACAATAGATAATTTCTGTTTTTCAAAAAGTTTTCTTATGACCCACAATGCAAAATTCATTGGTTTAATTGATTTGTCTCTCGTTTGAATATAGTTAATCGGCATCCAACCAAACAAAACACTGGGACGTAAAATCAGATAATTTGAAACTTCTGAGGCAATTTTTTCACTTTCCAATTTTGTTTTACCATATGTGTTAATTGGATTAGGCATGTCCTCTTCTATGTGTTTATTATTTCCTGAAAAAATGGCGTCACTTGAAATATGTATAAATTTACAGCCTATGTGTTGTGCAATATTTGCAAGGTTTCTTGTTCCATTTACATTTACATCATATGCTTCATCTTTAAATTGTTCACAATAATCCACATTTGTCATGGCAGATGTATTGATAATGATATCTGGTTTTAATTCTAAAATTTTATGACAATCTTTTTTATTAGTAATGTTAATTTTGATTATTTCTGCATTTTTGGTTTGAATTAAATTTTTGTTATATGTTGCATAAAGTTCAAAATTTTCTACATTTTCCAATAATTTGTATCCTAATAGACCACTTCCTCCTACAATCAACATTCTTTTTTTTTGCAATGATAAAAATAATTTTGATTCTGATAAAAACTTTTTAAAATTTAATTATATTAAAAATAACAATATTCTTTGAAATTTTATGCTATACAAATAAGAAAACACTTGGGTACATTAAATGAATACTAAACCATATTAACTCATTCTTTAGAAAATATTGATATGGAACTAGAAATTGAAACCTGTGAATTAGGTGTACAAATTCTATCTCCTAAAATTAATTTTGATGAGCGCGGATTTGTAAGTGAAATTTTTAGAAATGATTGGAAAGAATTTTTTGGAAAAGATAAACCTACCCAGATTAATGTATCAAAAAGTCAACCCGGAGTTACTCGTGCATGGCATAGACATTTGAGAGATCAAGTAGATTTCTTTACTGTTTTAAAAGGAACTATGAAAATCTGTGTTTGTGATAATGATCAGGAATCAAAAACTTTTGGAAAATTAGTTGAAATAATTGTTAATGAAGATAAATTACAAATTATTAAAGTCCCTGGAAATTTTTGGCATGGCACGAAAACTATTGGTGATGAACCATCACTCACGGTATATTTCATAAATAATATGTATAATTATGAAGATCCTGATGAAGAACGAATTTCTTGGAATGATCCATCCATCATTGATCCTAGAACAAAACAACCCTATGACTGGAATTCTGTGAATAAATGATGAAATTTCTTGTGTGTGGTGGTTATGGTTTTATTGGAAGTACGTTTATCAAAAATCACCTAAGAAATTTCCCAGATGATCCTATTATCAATATAGATAATCTTACAATTGGTTCAAACAAGCTTAATTTATCTGAAATTACTAATGAAAAGTATTCTTTCATTGACGAAGATATAAAAAATTTTGATGAAATTAAAAAAATTTCTAAAGATGTTGATGTAATTGTTAATTTTGCTGCAGAAACACATGTTGATAGAAGTATTGCAAATCCAAAACCTTTTCTAGAAACAAATATTTTAGGAACTTATTCTCTTCTTGAATCTACACGAAAATATGATAAAAAGTTTATTCATGTTTCTACGGATGAAATTTATGGGGATTCAGAGAATAAAGAATCATTTGATGAGGAGGATATTCTAAAACCTAGTAATCCTTATTCTGCTACTAAAGCTGCAGCAGATCTTTTAGTTGGCTCCTATAGACGAACTTATGGAATTGATTCTATAATTACTAGGTGTACAAATAATTTTGGTCCAAATCAATTTCCAGAAAAACTTATCCCAAAAACAATAATTCGGGCATCACAAGATCTAAAAATCCCTCTTTACGGTGATGGTAATCAAATTAGAAGTTGGATACATGTTATTGATCATGTTTCAGCAATTGATGCATTAATTTCTAAAGGAAAATCAGGTGAAATTTATAATATTACTGCATGGAATGAAATTTCAAATAAAGATATTGTAAAAAAAATTCTAAAAATTATGAAAAAGCCTTTGGACCTTATCGAATTTGTACAGGATAGACCAGGTCATGATAAACATTATTCTATTGATTCATCAAAAATTAAAAATGAGGTTAATTGGATTCCAAAATTTAATTTTGACGATGCTTTAGTTCAAACTGTTAATTGGTATATCGAAAATAAATATTGGTGGGAGTCATTAATTGATGAAAAAACACTTCATCCTCAACCTTGGACATTAAATTGGAATAATTAGAAATAGATTGATTAGATATTGAAGATGAATTTATTTATGGATAAAAATATCTCAAATAAATGAAAGGAATTATTTTACATGGGGGACATGGAACCAGATTACGTCCTTTAACGCATACTGGTCCAAAACAACTTCTTCCCATTGCAAATAAACCCATGTCGGAATATTGTTTAGAGTCTTTACGAGATGCTGGAATTACAGATATTGCAGTAATTATTGGTGGAATTGGTTCAAATAAAGTTCAAGAATATTATGGTGATGGCAAAAAATTTGGAGTAAAACTTTCTTACATTTATCAGGATTCTCCAAAAGGAATTGCTCATGCTGTGAGACTATGTAAAGGATTTATTGGAAAAGAAAAGTTTGTGGTATTTTTGGGAGATAATATTATTCAAAAGAGTATTCAAGAATATGTAAATGATTTCATAAATTCTGATAATGCGGCATCCATTTTATTATGTGAAGTTGATAACCCTTCTCAGTTTGGAATTGCAGAAATAGAAAATGAAAAAATTGTTAAACTAACTGAAAAACCTAAAAATCCTCCTACAAATTTAGCTGTTACTGGAATTTATTTTTTAACTCCAATTATTTTTGATCTTATTGATAATCTAAAACCTTCATGGAGAAATGAATTTGAAATTGTGGATGCACTTCAGATGTTACTAAATATTGATCAAAAAATAAAATATTATAAAATTACTGATTTTTGGAAGGATACGGGTACTCCTGAAGATATTCTTCAAGCAAACAAAACAATTCTTGAAAATATGAAACCTTATTTTTCTGGAATTAAAGATGATGATGTTTTAATTGAAGGAAATGTCATGATTGGAGATGGTACAATAATTAAAAGTGGCTCAAAAATAATTGGTCCTGTAATTATTGGGAAAAATTGTTTAATTTCAAATAATGTACAAATAGGTCCTAATACCAGTATTGGGGATAATTCTAGATTATCCAATTGCCATATAGAAAGATCCATAATGATGAATAATTGTAAAATTACATGCAATATGAAAATTAAAAATAGTATAATTGCATCACATTCAAAAATTTCTGAACAAAAGATCAAACAAGATGAAAAAATCTTTTTACTTGGAGAAGGAACAATAATTACTTTATAATTAATTGTTAAAAGAATATTGATTTTTAAGATATGAAAAATATTAAAAAAATAAAAATTGCCTTTATCTATAAAGGATCAAATAAATTCTTAACTGGAAATCATTTTGATAATACAACATATGATTTTTTTATGAAAGCTTTATCTAGAAATAATTGCATTGACGTATCCTATTTTAGTGCTGAAAAAAGTTTTGATACTACAAAACTTAAAAATAAACATGACATTATCCTTTTATCTGACAATCACAGTTGGGGAACTCCAGATGAATTACAAGGTATTTCTAATCTAGACATCCCAGTAATTTCAAGAGTGGGTGATCCCCATGATGCAAAAAAAACACAAAAAATTACTTTTCATGAAAAATATAAAATTGATTATTATTTTAATTTCATGCATGAAAGTTATTTTTATAAATTTTATCCAAAAGATTTTAAATATAAAACTATTATTTTTGGACTAGAACCAGAGTTATATCAAAATACTAGAAAATTTAAAGAAAGAATAAAAAACAGAATACTAAATTCAGGTGCAATAGGTAAATCCAATATTAAGTCTAGAATAGCAAACAGAATACTAAATCCAAAATGTTCTAGTTGGTATTTCTACAAATTAAGAACAATATGTAACAATTTATCAAATATTGATCATACGGGTATGATTGGAAGCAAATACATTCATGATAATTATCCATCTTTATTATCACGATATAAAGCAGCAATTGCAGCTACAACATTTTATCCCACAATAAAATATTGGGAAATTCCAGCTGCTGGATGTTTAACATTTATGGAAATTACAGATAAAAATAAAGGATCTTATTTAGGATACGTAGACAATAAAACTGCAATTTTTATTAATGAAAAAAATTATAAAAATAAATTTGAAAATTTTTTATCTGAACCGGATAATCCAAAATGGGAAGAAATTGCAAATGCTGGAAAAAAATTTACAGTTGAAAAATTGAATAATGATAAAGCAGTTGAATCATTAGTTAATTTAATGAATGAAATATTAAATAAAAAATAAAAATTTTAAGTATTAGGTACAAAAACCATTACATTAGTATTAGATTGTATTATTAATATCATAGATGAAAAATACTGTGGAAAAAAATGATATATTTTGGTGGAAAAAAATTAGGAATGATGAATTGACAACAGCATTAAAATTATTTCCAAGTGATAAAAATTTGAAAGTTTTAGAAATTGGAGGTCGTGATGGATATCAAGCAGAATTAATTTCTAAAAAAGGGTACAATGTTACTTCAATTGATATTAATCCACTATTTCCACAATTTTATCCAGTTCAAAAAGGAGACATAACTAAATTGAATTTTGAAGATGATTCATTTGATATTATATATTCTTCAAATATGTTACAAGAAATACAACATATTGAAGAATCATTTATTGAGATGAAGCGAGTGCTAAAAAAAGATGGAGTAATTATTCATATTGTACCATCATCATGGTGGTCACTAATTACAAATTTTTGGCATTATTGTTTAATTCCCAAATATTTAATTAAATCAAATAAATTTAAAAAAATTTTTAATTCAAAAAAAGTAACAAATATAGATATTCAAAATAATAAACAGGAAAATAAAAATTCTAAATCAACAACAAATTTGAAAAAATTATTTTTTCATCCATTAGGTACAAATACCAGTTTTATTCACGAAATTTTTTATTTTTCAAAATTTTATTGGAAAAAATTGTTTAAAAAAAATGGATTCAATATGATCAATGAAAAAAATTGTCCATACTTTTATTCAGCATATTCAGTATTTGACTTTAAATTTTTAAACTTTAGAAAATTTCTAGCCTCTTTAGGTATAACCAGTTGTTACTGTTTTGTATTAAAAAACTCTGATGTTTAAATTAATAATTCGATAATATCATATTGGAAAGAAATCTAAAAAATAAAAGATGAAGTGTATTTCCTGTGATAATGCATCCATGGATAAATATACGGATAATTCTTATTTAGAATTACCAGTTTTCCAATGTAAAAAATGTAATCTTTATGTTACAGGCAAATCAGAAAAAGAAGTTATAGAAAAAACAAAATTAATCTATAACAAAAAGCATTGGGGAGAAAATAATTTATGGGATGCTAAAACAGCAATTAAGAGTAATTATACAGATATTGATTCACAAGGAAAAAGAAGACATTGGATATCACAATACAAGTACTGTAAGCCATATTTAGAAAATAAGAAAAAGATTTTAGAAATTGGTGCAGGTCAAGGTCAAGCCGTATATTGGTTTAACAAAGAAGGGTTTTCTGTTACTGCTATCGAACCTGATGAAAATAATGTAAAATCAATTAATAAAAAATTAAACAACGATCGATGTATTGTTGGTTCTGTAGAAGATTTTCAAATTGTAGAAAAATTTGACTTAATTTGGATGTCTCATGTTTTAGAACATATAGTGAAACCCGTCCAATTTTTTGAAAATATTCATAAAAATTTGAGTAAGAGTGGAATTCTTTTCATAGAAGTACCAAATTGTGAAAATGATTCAATGTTAAATTCATCCATATTCAAGGTACCCCATACATTTCATTTTTCTAAAAATTCTCTAGTTAATTTAGCTAAAAAATCAGGATTCAAAGTAATGCAATGTGATTATTTTAGACCTGCAACAAAGTTTGAAGGAATTGTAAATAAATTAACAAAATCAAGATTAAAGAAATTTCAATACTACCCAAGAATACCTACAGATAACAAGAAAGGAAGATTTTTGAGATTAATATTAAAAAATTTAAATTAATAATTTAGATTATTAAAGAGAGGTTTTTTTATCTATTTTTCTAAAATAATCCAAATCCACATCATTTCTGAAAGTTCTACTCTCAATTAATTCAGAAATTTCATTTTTAATGTTAGTAATGTTTTCTAAATCGTCTTTTGAGATTTTTTCAATAATAGAAGATTTTGAAATGGTATCTAACAAATTTAAATTTAATCTAATAATTGCTTCAGTGTTAACAACTAATCTACGTTGATATGGATTAGTTTCAATTGAAATATCTACTTCTGATCTAAATGCAGCAGTTCTTTTGTAATGAGCATATCCAATAAAAACAAGAAATGGAATACCAATAATTATAACAATCACAATATAATGTAAAAAACTTGGAAAAATAATTTGTAATGAAGGTATTTTTTCAATTGCTAAATAATAGGTTACAGTCAAGGTATTTATCGCAGCAAAAATAAATGCAAAATATAATGACCATCCATTTCTAAAATAGAACCAAGCTCGAAAACCTCTATGTTTTTGCATCAAAAATAGTACAATTTTTCAACTATATCAAGTTCACTAGTGTACAATTCTAACCTGAAAATTCGATATTATTGATATTTAATGAAATTTAATATTATAAACAATTTGAGATAAAAATGATTAGAAATGAAATTATTAATTGCGTATGGAAGTCAAGGTAAATTTTTTCATTTGAAAGAATTTTCAGAATCATTACAAAAATTGGGAGTAGAAACAATGTTAGTTAAAGACACTGATTTTAGTACAGGTTTTCCAAGTAAAAAACCAAAAGAATGGATTGGGACAAATAAAAAATTTAAAAAATTAATTGAGGGGTTTAAACCTGATGCAATATTTGTTGATAGACAATCTCATTTTGGAATAGATACAATCAAGTCAAAAATTCCATTATTTATTTTACTAAGAGGACATTATTGGTCAGAAATAGAGTGGGCAAAAAAAACATTGTATAAAGGACCACTAATGAGAAGCGTAATTTGGTTTAGAAATAACATTGCTGAAAAATGTTTTAAAAATGCTACTGCTATTTTACCAATTTGCAAATACCTAGAAGATGTTGTTAAAGAACATCACCCAGATCAATCAACTTTACCATTTTTAGAAGGAATTGATGCAGAGCATTGGTACAATGTAGAAGGAATGAATCTAAAACATCCTTGTGTAGGATTACTTCAAGGTGCAGATTGGTGGGGTAAAACAAAAGAAATGTTAATTTTAAAAAAAGTAATGAAGGAACTTCCAAATGTTAATTTCTATTGGGTAGGAGACGGAGTATACAAAGATAAAGTAATTTCAGAATTAGAAAAATATAAAAATTTTAATTGGTTAGGGCATTTACAATATCCTGAAAAAGTTAGAGAGTTTCTTAGTGAAATAGATATTTACGCATTAGTAAGTGGAATGGATTTGGCTCCATTGACATTAAAAGAAGCCCAATTAATGAAAAAGCCAGTTATTGCTACAGATACTGGAGGTATTTCAGAAATGATGCAAGATAAAAAAACAGGATTTTTAGTAAAAGAAGGTAGTTCAAAAGAACTAATAGAAAAAATTCTACTTTTATTAAATGATCAAAAATTAGGCTCAGAAATGGGAGAAAAAGGAAGAGAGTTTGTTATCAAAACCTTTAGTTGGGATGTAATTGCAAATAGATTTTTAAATTATGCTAAAAATAAATTAAAAATTAATTCAAAATAGTATCAGATTTCATTTCTTTTGTGATAAATAATCTATACCAAATTTCAAATGCCAATAATCCAAAAAATTTATTGACATAGCTTACATCAAGATTATTTTGATTAATGTATTTTGAAATCCAATCTTGATTGATCCAGTTATCTTCAACTATTCTTGAATCAGATAAATAATTTTTACAAATTTTTTGTCCATGAGATTTCCAAAGATTTAAGGTATTGACACTAAATCCTTGTTTTTCTTTTAGAATTAATGAATCTAAATTATATTTTTTTAATAATTGTTGTAATGGCAGTTTACCAATATTTTTAGTATTAGAATATTTTTGATTTGGATCTAGAGTAGTTGCATAAGAAATTAATTCACTTGAGAGTAAAGGGGTAATAGAAGTTAATTCAAAATAATCATTAATTTTATTATTAATTGGAGAAAAATTGTTCATTAATTTTCCATTATAGTCTGCAAGAAAAATTTGATCTAAACTAGATAAATTATTATTAAAATTAGATGAAATTTGTTCATAAATAAAATTCCAATTAAAAGAAATTTTTTTCCCAAAAATAGATTCTTGATCCCTAACACTGTCTCTTTCATGACATTTCAAATATGCTTGAGTTTTTTCCAATACTGAAGATTTTGAGTTAATTAGCGACAAAAATTTAGCATATCTAAAAGTATATCCTCCAAATACCTCATCTCCACCATCACCTGCTGCTAAATAATTTGAAAAAATTTTAGATTTTTTAGCTACATAATACCAGTGTAAATCCCAAAATGGAAGTTTAGTTATAGAAATAGCTTTTGGAAGTTCTTTTAGATAATTGTCCAGAAACAATACATGGTGATTTACTCCAAAATGTTCAGCAATTTTTTCAGCAGTTTTAGTTTCATCAACACTATTTGCGAATTTAATGGAAATTGCATCAATTTCTAAATCAGGAAGTGTTTTTTTAAGAAAAGCCAAAACCAGCGTGGAATCTACACCTCCACTAAGTGCCAAAGATATTCGTTTTACATTAGAATTTTTAAATTTTTTTAAAATATAATTTTTAATAATTTTTTCAATATGATCTAAAGAGTAATTATTAATTTTTGGAGTAAAATTATTCCAAGTAATTGGAGACAATAATGAATTTTGAGAAGGATCGTATCTCAAAGTTAGGATATTTTGAATTTGATTTGAATCTACTTGCATGTCTTTAAAAATTACCAGAACCAAGAGATCTAAAAATTAATTTAGATTTTTTTGCATCATCTAAATCAAAGACTCTTTTTGTATCAATAATTACAGGCATGTCTATTTTTGATGCAATAAATGATGGTGATAAATTATTGAATTCTTTATGAGCAGTTAATAAAACAACAGAGTCTACATCAGATAATGCTTGTTCAATATTATTTTCAGTATCAATTTCAAAAATATTTGTTGATTTAAAAAAAGGATCATAAATTTTTATTTTTGCACCAAGTTCTTTTAGTTTTTTAATTATATTTTTTGCAGGAGTAATTTGAATATCTTTTACTTCTGGCTTATATGAAACCCCTAATAATAAAATTGTAGAATTAGAAATTTTTTTATTTGCTTCTTTAAGACCACTAATTATTAATTCAATTACATAATTAGGCATACTTTCATTAATTTCTCTTCCAATTCTAATAAGACTTAGCATTTCACTATCAAATTGCTTTGCAGAGTTTAACATTTGATAAGAGTTAACAGGTAAGCATGGACCTCCAACTCCAGGACCAGGATAATGAACTTGAAAATTATATTTTCTTTTGGCAGCTTCAAGTACTTCTAATGTATCAATACCTAATTTGTCAAATAATAATGTAAGTTGATTTACAAATGCAATATTTACATCTCTAAATACATTGGTTGTAAGTTTAACGGCATTTGCTGTTTTACAATCAGACATTGGAATTAATTCTACAGGAAAAACATGTTTGTAGAGTTGTGTAATTTTTTCTCTAGTTTCATCATCAATTGCACCTACTAATCTAGGAAGTTTTGTGAAATCATGCATAATTTCTCCAGGGTTTGCAGTTTCAGGACAAACACCTATAGAAAAATTTTCTCCAGCAATCAAATTCTTTTTACCACTTTCAATAATTTGAATTAATTCATTTTCAACAAATCCAGGTTCAATAGTACTTTCTATAACTACTAATGAATTAAATTCCAATAGATCTCCAAGTTGTTTACAGACTGACTTTAATGCAGAATAATCAGGAATATTTTCATTATTCATAGGTGTTGGTAAAGATAATAAAATTACATTTGAGTTTGGAACAATAGATTCAATTTTAGTACTAGCATGAAATTTTTTATTTGTAACAACTTCATTAAATATAATATCATATCCAGGTTCATCTTTTAAAGGATAGTCATTAGAATTAATTTTATTAACTAAAGTAGTGTTTATGTCAACACCTATAGTCAGTAAGCCAGATTTTGCAAAAGACAATGCTGTAGGCAATCCAATTCTTCCAACTCCTATTACACATATTTTCAAATTACCCGTAGAAATAGAATCAGTAAATTCATCTAAATTTAATGAATTCTTAAAATTATTATTCATGATGATTGTCCGTTTTTCCTATTTTTTATACTTTAATCAAAATTAAATTATCATGATTTTCTAATTTATACAAATAATCGATGAATATGATATGCTTCAGCATAGTCAAGACCAATTTCATTTCCTCTAATTCGTGCAAGAGATCTTAAACTACTTCCATCACGTTGATCAGCACGAATTTGAGTTTTATACATATTCATGGCCTTAATTTTTTTATTTATTTCACTTTTTGATAAATTAACATAAAAATTTGGTGAAAATTTTCCAAATTCAGAAGCAGCTGACCAAAAATAGTATTCTGGTGATTCGTATGAAACTACAAGATGTGGTAAATGAGATGTTTTTTGTGAGTGAGGCCTTAAAGCAGCAATGGCAACTTTGTATGCTTGAGTATGATCTTGGTGAGTAGAAAAAATAGTAGGAATAGCAACAATTGTAGGTTTTATTTTAGAAATTGCAATTTTACTCCTAAATCCAAGTAACTCAATTAATTCTTGTTGAGGCATTGTATCGATATGAATAATTTCATCATTGTAATGAGCAATGTCATATTTATCAATTTTTAAAAATTTTGAAACATTTGAAACTTCTTTTCGCCAATCTTCTTTAGTAATTCTTGGACCTTCAATTTTATTAAATCCACCTAAAGATAATATTTGAACATAAACTTCACCTCCACCTTTTTTTATTTTATTAATTAAACCAAAACAACCCATCACCTCATCATCAGCATGAGGAGAAATAACAAGTAGTCTTTCTTTTTCTAGATTCAAAAATATATCTCCAATAATAATTCATTATAAGAACATAAAAGCATATTGTATAAAATAAAAATTATTTGATCAAAAATTCAATAAATTTATGAGTAGTAATTTCAAAATTATTTACATGAATATAGCTGTAACAGGGGGTGCAGGGTTTATTGGCAGTCATATTGTTGAAAAATTAGTTGAAAGGGGAGATAAAGTAATAGTAATAGATAATCTCCATACAGGTAAAAAAGAAAATTTGAAAAAAGTATGGAATAAAATTGATTTTTTAGAACTAGATATAAGAAATTTTGATGTGCTTAAAACAAAATTAAAAAATATTGATGGAATTTTTCACGAAGCAGCATTAGCATCAGTTCAAGATTCATTTGTTAACCCAAAAGAATATGAAGATGTAAATGTAAATGGTACTGAAAATATTTTTAAATTAGCAAAGGAATTTGGGTTTAAAGTAGTATATGCAAGTTCATCGAGTGTTTATGGAAATCCAATTAAAATTCCTATAAACGAAGAATCAGAAAAAAATCCAATAAACCCATATGCACAAACAAAATTAGATGATGAAGTTTTGGCAAAAAAATATTCTAAAGAAGGTGTTAGAATAATTGGATTAAGATATTTCAATGTGTTTGGTGAACGACAATCAAAAAATTATGCAGGAGTAATTAAATTATTTCTTGAAAGAATTAAAAACTATGATCCACCAATCATTAACGGAAATGGTTCACAAATTAGGGATTTTGTATATGTAAAAGATGTAGTGCGAGCTAACATAATGGCATTGGAGAGTAATGTAGAAAATGGATTTATCAATATTGGAACAGGAAAAACTATTTCAATTTTAGAATTAGCTAATCAAATTGTAAAATCATCAAATTTAAAATTAGATTTAATTCACCAAGACGCATTAAAAGGAGATGTTATGGAAAGTAAGGCAGATGTCTCATTAGCAAAAAAATTGCTAAATTGGGAATATAATATTGAATTAAATGAGTGGTTAGAAGATATAGTTCCAAGGTTATTAAAAAATAAAAAAGAGTAATCATAAGAAAAGTATTATACTTTATTTTAGAACTGTTTTAGTAACTTGAAATTATTAATTGCAGGATTTGGTTTGAGATATATTCATTTGAAAGGTTTTGCTAAGACTTTAGAAAAACATAATATTGAATGTAAAGTTGTTGTTGATTCTGAAATAATTGACGGATTTCCAAGTAGAAAAATAAGAAATTGGTTTCAATCTAAAAAAAAATTTAATAAATTAATTGATGAGTTTAAACCTGATGCAATATTTGTTGATAGACAAAGACATTTTGGAATTGCCGCATTAAAAGCAAAAATACCATTATTTGTACATTTGAAGGGGGATTATTGGAAAGAAATGGAAATGGCAAAAAAAACATTGTATAAAACAATTCCAAAAAGAATAGCTCTCAGACAATGGGATAAAATTGCTAAAAAATGTTTTAATGATGCCATGGTAATTTTACCAACTTGTAAACATTTAGACATAGAATTAAAGAAAAAATACCCAAATAAAGAATCTGAAATTTTTTATCAAGGTGTTACTCCATCTGAATGGATTAAAGGAGAAGTAATGGAATTAAAACATCCTTGTGTCGGATTATTACAAGGTGTAGTAATTTGGGAAAAAGCAAAAGAAATGCTTACGTTAAAAAAAGTAATGGATGCAAGACCAGATATCACATTTTATTGGGCTGGAGATGGACCATATAGAGAACAAATTCTTCCAGAATTACAAAAACATAAAAATTTTCAATGGTTAGGAAAATTACAACATCCAACAGAGGTTAAAAAATTTCTTAGTGGAATTGATGTGTATGCCTTGATTAGTGGAATTGATATGTCACCTGTTTCATTATTGGAAGCACAAATTTTAGGAAAACCAGTTATTGCAACCAATGTTGGAGGAATTCCTGAAGAAATAATTGATGGAGAAACAGGATTTTTAGTAAAAAAAGGAGATCACGAAGACATAATATCTAAAATTTCAATATTATTTAATGATCAAGATAAAGCAAAGCAAATGGGAATAAATGGAATAAAATTTGTTAAAGAAAATTTTGATTGGGAGAAGATTGCAGAAAAATTTATCATAATGTCAAAAAAATATTTAAATTAAAATTTCATAAATTTAATAATTATTTTTTTAGTCCTGTTACGCTAATACCACTTTCTATTTCTTTGAAACTTGTAATTTTTAATTTTGTTTGTTTAAACCAATTTTTTACTTCTTGAGAAGTATGTCGAAATGCAAATTTTGGAGAATACCAATCAAAATTTACTCCAACGCTTCTTTCTAAATTATCAGATTCATCCCAAAAACATTTCAAAAAATGCCAATATACAAATCGCTGTACATCATATTCACCAGATTTAACACCTAAAAGAGGAATATCTTGGGGAATTTTTATTTTCTTTTAGGT
>Ga0233434_1001057_pt1 | contig 28329 bp, 30 predicted proteins | sample SI_122_August201_4_FD_182738 | JGI IMG/M metagenome (GOLD analysis project Ga0233434, IMG submission 182738) | Seawater microbial communities from Saanich Inlet, British Columbia, Canada - SI_122_August2016_120_MG | ecosystem: Environmental > Aquatic > Marine > Inlet | place: Canada: British...
CACAGAAGGTGCCGCGACTGCCATCGGCGCGCAGCAACTGTGCTTTGGGTCCGTCGTGGACGGCCAGGAGCATACCATCGAGTGCACAGGAGGCAGCAGGGTCCACGTCAACGGCAACCACATCGAGCGCCTCAGGTTCAGCACAGCTGATCATGAGGAAACCGGCCAGGGCAGCAGCGATGCAACAACCTTGTCTCATGTCACTCAACCTCCTGCCACGTAATCGGTCGATAGATCCTCGACAGACGATATCCAGTGGCCAGCAGTGGAGCGACAATCCACAGTGCCATGACGGACGTCGCCGCCATCCAACCGGTTTCCCGCGTGTAGAGCAATGCCTCCACCTGTTCGGGAAAGAAGTGGAGATAACTGAGTAGTCGATAGCTGCCCAGGGGGTTGCCAATGATCATCCCATTCACAAGCCAGTCAGGCACATTGCCCTGCGTCGCCGCGAGAAGACTGACGACGATGAAGTCGATGAGAATCGCCAATACGAGCCAACTGCCGATGCATAAGGAAACGACCGTGCTGCGATTGAGACTCCAGCTGGAGATGAAGAGACCGATGGAGATGACCGCACTGCAGAGCAGACCACAGTGAAGCAGCAGAATGAAGAAGGAGGACATCGCTCCCCCCGCAGCGAGAAAAGCCGTCGCCTGCAAGATCAGACTTGGAATCAGTGCAATGAAGAGACTGGCGGACAAACCGATCCACTTTCCTGCCAGAAAGCTGAGTCTGCCGACCCCCAGGGCCAGGTGCACGTCGAACATGCCACTGTCCCGCTCTCCCAGAACAGCATCATAGGAAACCAGCAGTCCAAGGAGTGGAACGATGTAGAGTTGCAGATGAATCAGGGAAACGAGGACCGTCTCCTGGCCGATATCACCTGAAGCGAAGGAGAATCCATAGGAGCCGACCGTCCACGACAGCAGGGCACATAGCAGACCCATGATGACAATCCACCAGCTCTTCAGATTTGCCACCAACTCTTTCATCGCCAGATACAACATGGGCCGCATATCCATCATCCTGCCTCCACGCGAACGGACTTCGCTCGTCCATTCGTGCCGGGTGTCACAGCGCTTCGGTTGGCTGCCAGTGTGTGCATATAGAGATCATCCAGTGTCGGATGATGAACCTGTACATCCAGGTGTCCCAGCAGAGACAGGTCGAGGGATGCCAGCAGCACACTCACTTCATTTCGATCGAGATATACATCCACACCATCCTGCTGCGTCTGCACTTGCCAGCCACTGCCGTCAAGCAGGCCACACAGGAGATCCTGTCGCCTTGCGCCACGCAGACAGACACGACTTTGCAGCCCCGCTTGCTGAATCAAATGCGCACAGGAACCACTTGCAGCAATCTGTCCGTCGCGTAGAAAAGCGACGTGTGTTGTACGACCCTCGATTTCGGCCAGCAGATGCGAAGAGAGCACGATGGCAACACCTTGCTCGGCACGCTCCTGCAAAATCTGGTAGAAATCGATGATACCAGGAGGGTCCAGGCCATTCGTCGGCTCATCGAGGACGATCAGATCCGGCTGTCCAAGAATCGCCTGAGCAAGACCGAGCTTCTGCCGCATGCCCTTGGAATAGGCGGCCAGCTTCTTGTCTCGTACCGCCGCCAGACCCACACGCTCAAGGGTCTCGTCCTGGGCCTGCTTCGAGGCACCCGTGTAGCGCGCGAAGTAGCGCAGGACCTGTGCACCTGACAGGTAGGGATACCACTGACTGCTCTCTGGCATGTAGCCGACACGAGGTCGGCTGCCGGCAGCGACGAGGGAGCCATGCACCGGGCGTAACACACCGGCGAGAATCTTCAACAGTGTGCTCTTGCCGGCGCCATTTTCTCCGACCAGACCCAGGATGGTGCCGCCCTCGATCGCCAGATCCACACCACGAAGTACCTGCTCGCCACCATAACCCATACGGATATCCTGCAACCTGCACAGTGTCATCGATGACTCCCACTCATAGCGGTGAGCGGACGCGCCGGTGGATGCATGAGGGGCCGCACCTCCATCACGCCGGGCGGACGCATCACAGGGAATTGTGTCTCAAGGCCCTGTAGCAACAGCATCGCCGGCGAGTGCATGACCAGTCGCACAGCGGGGAAACGATTCACCATGTACGAAGCGATATCAGACGGATAGTGACGCTTGTCGCCGATGCCATCGCCATTTCGGTCCCAACCGACATAGTCACTCCAATAGTTGCCACCCTCGGCATTCCCCTCCCAGGTGATGTGAGAATACCCCTCGTAGACGAGTTGCTCCGTATTGTCGATGAAGGCATTCGTCACCAGCAGATTTCGCTTTGCATCCGACACCTGAATTCCTACGTCATTGGCGACAATCCAATTGGCCTCGAGTGTATCCTCATAACAACCGCTGAAGAAGAATCCATCTTTGCTCGAGCTCACATCATTGGCTTCAATGCGACTGCTGTAAAGATTTCGCAGCAGCACACCATGTGTATGACTGTTGCTGACGCGATTGCCGCGCACTTCGATACGTTTCGAATACATCAGGGCTATGCCGACGGACGTGCTGTCCGTGTCGTTGTCGATGACCCTGTTCTGATGGGCATACATGTAGTGGATCGCAAAACGACTGCGACGAATTCGGTTGCCCTCAATCAGGCAACCCGTGGAATTAGAGATGTAGATCCCATCGCGGCCCTGCACGATGTGATTGCCACGAACGATGGCCCCCTCCACGTTGAACAGGTGGATGCCATTGCCCAGGTCGGAGATGATCGCCGCGTCATTGCGACCTTCGATATCGCACCCAGTAATCAGAGGTCGCACCGCTTTGTCGACCCAGATGCCGAAGCCACTGCTGTCGATTCGGACATCGGTGACACGAGCATCCATGGCCGTTCGATCAATCCAGATGGCGGTCTCTTTTTTAGACACGCTCGTACCGCTGCCCGTCACGCGCAGCGACTCGACGGCAATGGATGGCGCCAGTAGTCGCAGGGTCGTGCCATCCCCCTGGCCATCGATGACCGTCGCAACACCTCGACCACGTAGTGTTAGAGAGTGATTGATGCTGGCAGCTGAGTATCGCCCTGCCTCCAGTTGCAGCGTATCGCCTGCCAGTGTCACGTCAACGAGGGCTTGGAGATCGATGTGGGGTGTCGAAACCGATCGCTGCGGTCTGGAGTCACTCATTTGAACGGAACACAGCAACGCCGTCACAATGCCTAACCTGATCCAGGACAGGCCGACCACACGGTCGCCGGTGTGGCTCAAACTAGGAAGCAACACGCTCACCCTCCTCATACTTCTCCCAGAGATCCGGTTTGATCAATGGCGGACACACCTCTTTGTCATACATCTGATTCGTGCATTCCAGGCAGCCAAAGCACTCCTTGGCGTCGATCACACCGTTGTCATCGATGGCGCGTGTTGAGCAGCCCTTCGTACAGATCTTGCAGACAGTGCAGAAATTTCGACGCGGCAATTTGAAGATTTGAAAGTGCGCGAGAATCGCCAGATACCCACCCAGAGGACATAGATAGCGGCAGAAGAAGCGCACGGTCACCAACCCCATAATCAGTAGCCAGCCCCAGTAGAGAGCCAGATACCAGGGCCGATTCGTCACACCTACGAGCCACGTGGTCTTGAAGGGCTCCAATTCGGCGATCATCTCGGCGAGATTCAGCGAAAACACGGAGATCGACAGCAGAGCGACGAAGATAAAGTAGGGAAGATATTTGAGCCGATGGTGCCAGGTGTCCGACATCTCCCACCAATGATGCCATTTTCGCGGCACGAGGTGATTGCGCATCCAGTGGATGATTTCCAGCATGCCACCATAGGGGCAGATCCAACCGCAGAATGGCCCGCGCCCCCAGAGGATGGTGGTAATCGTGATCATGATCCACGAGATGAATAGAAATGGCTCGCTCAGGAAAATCGACACCTCACTGCCCGAGCGTAGCACGTCGACAAAGGTGAAGATGTTGACGACGGACGGCTGTCCTTTTTGCCCGATACCTAACAGCAGTATGGAGATGGCCAATACAGCTATGTGGAAGCGCTCGAGGACTTTCCGATTCTTCGAGATACGTTCGCGATTGGCAAAAGTGAGCACCACGACGAACCACAGTGCCGCGTAGAGACCGATCCAGACTTTCTTCTCAGACCAGATTCGTGCTGCCATGGAGCCAGCAACCAGTTCGCCAAAGGCCAACTTTGGTGTCACGACATAGTCGCTGGGCATCTGGAAGGGAGCCTTGTAGTGCAACCAGCGCTTCGACTTGGATGTGTCGTGCACACGCTCCATTACGAGCACTTCCAACTCCCACGGCATGGCGGCATTGAAGGCGTCAGAAGGGACGACGTAGATCGCCTTCTCACTGATGTGGGGACCGTCCTCCAGCTTCACCCGAAACTGGTATATATAGTCGCTATCCCGAAAACGGATGATCTCCAAGCCCTGCGTGAGTTGGAGACGATCAAAGATGCCACCACGCACGAATCCCGAGCCACGGAAGGAGTAGCTGCCATTGTTGAGCAAGATCAAAAGGGTCTTGCCAGGATGATCAGCCACCATCGAGCGAAATACCTCTTCACCGAGTAGGTTGATCCCCAAAGTTGGCTGATTAATGACACCGTAGTAGAGATTGAGCCAGTCCTGCTCATCCGCGTGCTCTGGCCCACGAACCTGCGCAGCGCCGAGCGTCGTCTGATGCAGCAGTCCTGCGTCTACCAGTTGTTCCCACGTCATGGGTTCGAACTGGTCACTCAGATGAACCTCACGTCCACGATCACGCGGCAGCACCCCGATCTGCTGGGAGATGATGCGCGCACCCGTGAACACGACCTGGTCAGCAACAAGGGCCGTGACTGTGGCGCCGGAGACCCCATCGAGGGAGATCTGCGATTCGCCGGCAATATTGTCTTTTAGAAGGCGCTCAATGTGTCGCCCTTCGAACTGATCGATGTAGTCGTGTAGGACCTGCTCAGGAATGCCGATTAAGAGAATCGGCTCGTGATGGTCGATCAGATCGACTTTTTCGATGATCCCCTGTGCACTAAGGGCCACGAGAATTTCCAGGGGCTTACCGGAATAAGCGACCATGTCATCGAGTTCATGGGTAAGAAACAAGTAACCCACGGGCTCGTCCTCACGCCGAGCCTCCATAACGGGTTTGCCGTTGATCTCGAGTTGCTGCCACGTCGATCCTGCGAAAGAGGTAGGCGCATGCTCTTGCGGCAACACGATCGGTTCGCCGTCACGTAGTTCAAGATGAGACTGGGCAACAAGCGGACCGGTGGCGAGAAGCACCACCAGACCCGCCAGAAGAATGCGCATGGCGGTGTTCGAGCGTCTTTCAGTTGCGAGGCACTTCGCGGAGGTATACTCGCCGATAGCGAGCACACCTCCGCGGTAGTGAATGAATCTAGGTTACGATGAAACGGCCGCGCATCTCAAGATGGAGTGCGTGGCAGAACCAGGGGCAATAGAACCAGTATACACCGACCTTGTCGGCTGTGAAGGTCGCCGAAACAGTTTCATTCGGCGCGACACCGAAGTTGATGTCGTGATGAGACAGACAGAAGCCGTGCGACAAGTCCTCGACCTGGTCAAGATTTGTCTGCACGATCGTCACCTCATCGCCCTTCTTCACCCTGATCTCATTGAGTCCGTACGTCGGAGCAACACTGGTCATGAAGACGGTGACCTTGTTGCCCTCACGAATGACCTCGTTCGCCACCTCCAACTCGACACCGTGTTTGGCGGCGAGTTTGCGTTCGAAATCAAACTTCGGATCACTGCGGTCCCAACGCTTCTTCGGCTTGAATGGCTCCAGCGATGCGATGACGGCGTCATGCGGTTCCGAATGCGTCGCCGAATCGTGGACGATCCGCATTTTTTCACCAGAGATGTCGATCAACTGCTCATTCTCCGGATGCATGGGACCCACATTCAGAAAGCGGTCCTTGGAGAACTTGTTCAACGAGATTAACCATTTGCCATCTGCACGATTGGTCTCGCTATTCGACGCGTTGATGTGCCCGATCTGGTAATGGATATCGAGCTTGTCCAGGATCGGATTGTTGCCGGCAACGGCCTCGGCGATGCTCCACTTCACCACGGCGGAATCGAGGAACAGCGACGTATACGCATTGCCACGTCCATCGAAAGCCGTGTGCAGTGGCCCCAAACCGACTTCAGGTTCGGCAACGACACAGTCGCGCGGCTCAATGGTGCCGGCGAAGGCAGCATCGAGTTTTTCTATATCTACGACCGAACAGGTGGGAGACAACTTGCCTGAGCAGATCGCATATCGACCGGTAGGATCGACATTGACACCGTGCGGACTGTTCGGGATCGGGATGTAAAGGACATATGGGTTGGTTCCAGCGCGACCATCGACAACAGGCACATCCGAGTCACCAATCGTGAAGGTCTTACCCGCAGCGACGGCCTTCTCGATGGCGGCCAGGTTGAATACGGCAAGCCAGTCACGATCGTTGCCCATCATGTCGGGCAGGGTCATGCCTTTTTCGCTGTTGTAGCAGGTTCCCATCGAATACTTGCCAGCGTAATCGGTGGCGCACAGATCGAGGTTGCCATTGACGGCAACCTGCCACTTCACCGTCATCTTCTTCGCATCAACACATGTATGCAGCGCTACGTAGCCTTCGGCATCGTCGGCGGTGAGGCCATTGTTGTCGATAGGTGAGGCAAACTCGGCGTTGCAGTACACATTCAGCAGGTCGTGCCGCGATGGGAAAATGCCGTGTGTACCCTGGGAGTTGGGAATCTCAACAATGGCATCTGTCTCCATATAGTCGAGACGGATGCGAGCCAGACGGGCCTGCGCCTTGTCGTTGACGAAGCCATACTGGCCGTCGTAGAAGCCGTCCTTGTAGGAGAGGTGGAAATGGTGCGTATCTCCCGTCTTCCGACCCTGGAGTAGTCCCTTGGTGTAGTTGGTGACACCGTGACCGAAAGTACAGTCGAAGTTGAACACGGGTACTCGCTTCAACACGCGCATCGACGGCAAACCCAGAATACGCACTTCACCGCTCTGGCCACCTGACCAGAAGCCGTAGTAGTCATCGAGTTCACCCGGCGGTACATGCGGGGTCATCTCCCCGCCCTCGGCCAGGGCCGGTGTCGCGGCACCAACCATCCCCGTCGCCGTTAGAGCAAGGCCACCGAGTCCACCTATCTTCAGCATGTCTCTACGGGACAGTCCCTCTTGTCGCTCCTGCTCCATCTCTTGCCCTTCCATACTTCCCCTCCTGCAACTGATGTGGATATGAGTTCGAGAAGCCGAACTCTTGCATAAACGGACATAATACTCTTTTGTCTTAATATCATGCGATTCTCACTTTAGGGTCAATACCCTCGGCGAGAATTCTTTACCTTCTGCCAAGAATACTTTCAACCAACCAACCACAAAAAACGAGGTGAGCCGTGTCCCTTGTCAGCAACACTGTTCCCATTGCCTTCTTTGGCCTCGCCAGTCTGGGGTTTGTTTCCGGCGTCCACGAATTCTCCAAAAGCCAGACGACGACCCAGTTGGAGCAGATCGAAGAGACGCGCGCCGCCCACACAACACAACTGAATCAGGAATACGAGGATTTTCTCACGCAGTGGCGCGTGCAAAAACAAGAGGCGCGCAAGGCAGAGGCCGCCCAGGCCCGCGCCGAGATGATCGCCTCCTTACCTGGGAATCCAAAAAAGGGTCGCATGACCTATATGACCTGCCTTGGCTGCCACGGGTTGAAAGCGGAAGGCAGTCGCGGCTTCAAGGCGCCGCGTCTGGCAGGTCAGGCCCCATGGTATCTGAAGAGACAGCTGGAGAAATTCAGGGATGGAGTACGTGGCGCACACCCATCAGATCCACAGGGAGCGCAGATGGCTCCCATGGCCCGCATGCTGCGAGGCACAGCCGTGGATGACGTCGTTGCTTTCATCGCCACAATCGATCCGGGCAAGCCTGCTGATACCGGCGCAGGGGACGCCAGTTCGGGAGATGAGCTGTTCGCCATCTGCGCAACCTGCCACGGTCCCGCTGCCCAGGGTCTGGAGGCACAGAAGGGGCCACGCCTCTCGCACCAGCACGCGTGGTATTTGGCGGGTCAGCTGAAGAAGTTCCAGGGAGGTGTACGAGGCGCGCACGCCGCTGACCTGGAAGGTCAGCAGATGGCGGCCATCGCTCAGACACTCTCAGATGAACAGGCGATTGCCAATCTGATCGCCTTCATTCAGTCGTTGGACCAGTAGGGTCACAGCAGCAATACACGAACACGAGATCGGCGCGCACCCCTGTCGCCGATCTCGTGTCGCGTTCTGTGACGACCAGTCTGGCGCAGGCTACAGTCTGATGGTGCGTTGCGACTTGCCTGATTTGAGCACAGAGAGACCCACCTCGAGAGCGGCAATACCGTCGGCCGCTGTCGCCAGAGGTTGCTCATTCTTCTCGAAATGAGCGACCACGTGTTTGGCCTGATCGAGGAACATGTCACTCCGCTTGTAGGTGAAGACTCGCTGTTTACCACCCGCCCCTTTAAAGGTGAAGGCGCCGTGCGTCTTGGCGCTGAAGCCTTTGGGTGCCTTATCGGCCGTCATACCGAATTGCAGCGTGCCCTTCGGCCCTATCAGATCGTTAAGCGATGCCGCCGGCGCACCCTTTGCCATCCCCCACGACCAGATGAGTGTGTGCTGATCGCCTGAGGCGAAATTCAGGATCGCCGAAGCGGTGTCGGCACCGACACTGGTCGAGTCAAATTGGCAGGATGAGGCCTGCACCGAAGCCACAGGGCCCAACATCTGCAAGGCGAAATCGTAGTTGTGTATCGCCCCATCGAGCAGTGGTCCGCCCCCTTTGTTCTCATCGCGGAACCACTGATTCGGCGGTTTGCCCCCGGCTGCGAAGCGCCAGATCACGGGCGAGCCCAGAGTACCGGACTGTACGATCTGTTTCATCTTGCCCCATTCGGGGCAGAAGCGGCGCACAAATCCCATGGTGAATCGGACACCCGCCTTGTCAACCTCCGCCGCCATTCGTTGGGCGTCGCCGGGCTTCATGGCCATGGGCTTTTCGCAGAAGATGTGCTTGCCTGCCTTGGCCGCCGCGATCACCGCCGGCGCGTGCAGAAAGGTGGGCGTGCAGACCCAGATGGCGTCCAGATCGGCACGGCGCAGCATGCGTCGATAGTCCGTGTAGGTGGAAGCACCTGGTTCGCCGAATTCTGCAGCAAAGGACTCGGCCGACTCGGCGAAGGTATCGGCGCAGGCGATGATACGCGCCCCGCGCACATTGGCCAGACGACTGGCATGATGGCGGGCAATTCCACCGCAAGCGATAAATCCGATGTTCAACATGAGCGGCTCCAGTAAGAGTCAGGTGGGACGGAAGTCCCGGATGATCATCAGGTAGTTTCGCTACATTAGCAGCTGCGCGCCATCTGGGGATGCTGGCGACTATCTACCTATTTCGCCCGTAAGCCATCCATCTCAAACAGACGATAGACCTTGATCGCGATCTCATCCGCCGAATGGGCTGCCCTGATCTGTGCCTTTATCTGGGCCTTCAACGGTCTGGTGTTGCGTACCCAGTCAGAGCTGGTATCGCCCGCGGCAATGAACACGATTCGCTGCGGCTTGGCAGGGCTGGTCATGTGGATTGCCCTGCCCTTCGATTCGGCGTCCCTGTCCAGCCTACTGGACGTGTCAGCCCAGGAGTGGGGGATGCTCTTCGCCTCCTTCAGCGTCGGCATCGCTCTCGGGGACACACTCTATCTGGTCGCCATCAAAGAGATCGGCATCTCGCGCACAATGGCCCTCACGGGTACGTTCCCTCTGACCACGCTCTTCTGGCAGACGGTCTTGTTGGACTATCCCTTCGAACCATCACTGGCGCTTGGCGGTGGTCTGGTGGTTCTGGGTGTCGTGTGCCTCTCCCGGGGTAGTGCAGAGACAGACACGACGGTACGCCTGTACTATGGCATCGCTCTGGCTCTGGTCGCCTCCCTCATGTGGGGATTCTCTTCGACCCTGCTCAAGCCGGCGACCCTTCACATGAGTTCACTGCAGGCCAATGCCATCCGCATGCCATTGATCGCCCTGCTTGTCTATCTGGTTCGTGTGCTGCCAGGTGGCAATCGACGGATGCGCGGTATCAGCTGGCGCAGTTTTCTCATTGTGGGCATGACGGGCATATTGGGTATGGGTGTGGGCGCCAACCTGTTTATCTATGCCATTTCGCAGGCGAGTCCGGCGAAAGTCGTCACCCTCACCTCCAGTTCTCCGCTGTTTGGCATGATTATGGCCGCCATCTTCCTCAAGGAGCCGATCACGCGGTGGATTGCCACAGGGATGTTGCTGTGTCTGGCCGGCGTCTGGGTTGTAATCTAGCAGGTGTGAATTCTGCTCTGCTTGCGGCCTCTGGCCGTTTTGCTGACCTGTTTCTACCTTCCCCTCAGAAGCTGTATCCATTCGACATTCAAGAAATTGAGAACGCTCCATGCCTTCCGTACAAGACATACTCGTCCTGTTTCAGACCGCCCCTGCCCTCGATTCACAGGTCGTTGCCTGGGCACGTTATGAGGCCTCGAAGGGAACGCGGATTCAGGATCTGGTAGAAGAAGCAGACCCCCCATACAACACGGCGATCGAAGCGATGCGTGATGGCTGGCAGGTGCTGCAGATGTCAGAGCTCAAGCATCGTGTGCCCGAAGATGGCTACGAATTGGGCCCACTCCCCTATCAGACCGTGATGTCGAGATTCAACGAATTGCAGGAAGAGGGATAGACACGAAATGACCGAACATCTACTGAATTCCAAACAAATGGCACAATTCGTTGCCTCGGGATACCTGAAGTTCGAGGATATGATTCCCGCAGATCTATGTAAGGCCTGTCGCGATGAAATGCCCACCTTCGGTGGTTACATGGCCGTCGGTTCGCCCTTCGAAGAAACCTGGCCGAAGAATACACCCCTGGGTGACGCTTTCCGTCTGCCCCAGGTCCAGGGATTGATTCATTCTCTGATTGGACCGGATCCACTCTACGATCATCATGCGGCGCATCTGGTGAAGGGCAATCAGATGAAGGGACCCGATGCCCATCAGGATTCCGTCATCGATTTCCGTGAGAACTACTTCGACATCCAACTGTCTTTCTTCCCCGTGGACACAACGGACGAGATGGGTGGCACCTTCCTTGTGCCAGGAACGCAGTATCGCAACGTGCGTACCGGCGAAATCGGTCTCTATCAGCACATGCGCGGCAAGATCTGGGCGACCTGTCCTGCCGGCACGATGTATGTGTGGAACACACGTGTCTGGCACGGAGCACGCAGCAACCACACAGATGAAGATCGCTACATGTTCAAGCTGCGCCTGAATCCCACCCGACCCCAGATCCGCAACTTCGACACATCCGATCTTGACGATCCGGCGATACCCGGAATCCTCAATACGAACCACGGCTGGGAGGGCAACGAACACCGCTACGAGTTGATGCACCGCATGAAGTTGTGGCGCTATCTGTCCGGTCAGCCCGACTACGACATCGGCGAGCGTTTCCTGCGACGGATCGAATACAATCCAGGACGAGTGGCTGTCGCTTGAGCGGGACGAACTACGATTGGTCGCGTTTCGAAATCACCTTCTTCTACTATGCGCCGCTGGAGAAGGTGTATCGCGCCTGGGCGACACCGGCAGGGATGGAGAGCTTCTATATCAAGGAGTGCCGGACAGCGGGGCCGAAGGACGAACTCGTCTCGGCAGGCGAGCAGTATCTATTCCGCTATGTCCAGCCCTTCGAACACGATGGCAGCTTTCTACGCGTAGAAGAGAATAAGTCTCTCGCCTTCACCTTCGGCTCCATGCAGGTGAACGTGTCTTTTGAAGCGATCGACGCAGGGACAAAAGTCGTGCTGTGTCAGAGTGGTATCGAAGACCAGGTCATGAGCCACATGAACTGCCGCAGTTGCTGGCTCTACTTCATGACCAATCTGAAATCGGTCCTCGAGCACGGTCTCGATCTACGCGACCACGATCATCCCGATCGCGCTTCATCCATGGAAGTAGGCTACCTGCAGAACGGACCGTCGTCTTAGCGACGCCCGGCATCAGACCGGCCCTCGGCTGATTTCTTGATTAGGTGGAGCATGCGACGGCGGGTCAACCCAGAGAAGGGTCCGATAAATCGCCAGTAGCGTCGAAAACTCCGGCGCGCCGTTTCATCGATACAGTGAACACGCGTCATCGTGCGAATGCTGCACCGGGCCGGTGTCAGGACCTTGATCTCAAAAGACCAGATCGCCTTGGCGAATCCGGGTGGCTCCAGCGTCGTGAATGATTGAGGATCAAAGTCGAGCAGGTGTCCTGATGGCCGCCAGAATTGGCCAGCCAAACCCAACACATAGCGATAAGGCGGATCTTCGAGGAGCGTCTTGAAGTGGAGTTGGTTCAGTCCCTCCAGATTCAGCGCCGTCGTCGGCAAACCCCGCAACCGAAACAGAAATCGTATCGTCCAGGATGCGGCTAGATCCAGGCCACGCGCCGCCTCGTACACACTCTGCACGGGCGCCTCGATGGTGATATCATGGGCACTCTCGATGTCGTAGTGGGGCAGCAACTCGTCGGCTGTAGAGTGAGCACCTGTAGCCATTTCGGCACGCCCAAGCATCAGGCCAGCGCCATCAGGTCGCCGCCATCAGGCCAGCGCCGTTGCGACACGCTTTTGCAGAGCCGGTACCAGCTCCTTTTCGAACCACGGATTGTTCCGCAACCAGCGATTGTTGCGCGGACTCGGATGCGGTAGCGGGACCAGTTCAGGCCAATGACTGCGCCAGTCCTTCACCAGATCGGTGAGTGTCTGCTTCGAATCGCCGAAGTGGTAGGCCTGCGCGTATTGTCCGAGCACGAGGGTCACATCGATATGGCGCAGTTTCGCCAGCAACTGCTCACGCCAGGCGGGTTCGCATTCGGGGCGGGGTGGCAGATCACCGGACGTCCCCGTGCCAGGAAAACAGAACCCCATCGGTAGAATTGCGATCTGTTTAGGATCGTAGAATGTCTCGCGAGGTACCCCGAGCCATTCGCGGAGACGTTTGCCACTCGGGTCGTCGAAGGGTATGCCAGAGGCGTGTACTTTGCTTCCCGGTGCCTGGCCAGCGATGAGAATCTTCGCTTGTGGGTGTAGCTGTACGACGGGGCGGGGCCCCAGAGGCAGATCGTCTTTGCATATCGTGCAGGCGCGAACATCGGCCAGCAGAGAGGTGAAGGAAGCCATCAGACCTCCGCCTTCTTCATCTCATCCTCGATACCTTTACGTAGTTCCATGCCACGGATGGCATAGCGCTCGAGTGCTCGGTCCTCATCCGTCTTCGGTTCCCAGGCAGCGACCGGCACAGGTTTGCCATCGTCATCGACAGCAACGAAGACGATGATGCAGTGTGTCGTTTGCGCCAGGTTGCCACTGCGTGGATCTCCCGCCTGTACATCCACGGCGATGTGCATACTCGTGCGACCCGTGTAGACGAGTTTCGCCCGTACTTCGACGACCTCGCCAATCTGAATGGGTCGATAGAAGCGAATACCACCGACATAAACCGTCACACAATACTGGCCACTCCACCCGGCAGCACATGTATAGCCGGCCTGATCGATCCACTTCATGGCGACGCCACCATGGACCTGGCCACCGAAATTGATATCCGTTGGCTCCGCCAGAAATCTCAGTGTGATCTCGCGTTGTCGATCGGTCTCGCTCAATGGATGTCTCCTACACTGGTTTTGATCGGCGGGAATTGTACGGGACTTCTTCAACGATCAAGCCTGGTTGAAGAAGAGGCACCTGCGCAACAACCTCACCCTGTGGATTCAAGAGGGCCGTCGGCCCATAACTTACTCGATCGTCACGCTCGCCAGTCACATCTGAAGACAGCATCCACAAGGCTGTCTCCCGGCAACGTTCACCACGTGCGTCGTTGTGCAGTTGCCGTATCCGATCTGACGTTTCTCGCACATGCATGTTGTTCGCCAGACAGAGAATCAGATCTGCGCCCTGGCTCGCAACGGCCTGAGCCGGATCTGGGTGAGCCGTGTCGTAACAGATATTCAGTCCAAATCGCAGACCATCGATCTCGATGATTGGGCACCTCCCATCACTGGCGAAGAAGCTCTCCCCTCCCAGCAAGTGTTTCTTCCGATAACGCTCGACGAGCTCACCCTTCTGAATGACGACGGCCGTATTGTAGAGTTGATCAGCATCGGCTTCGATCAGACCGAAGACAAGCATGGGACGCAGATCAGCCAGTTGCAGCAGAATCTGCTGAAACGCATGGGATGACAGATCCAGAGCGATGGTGCAGGCGTGCTCACGCTCCTGATCACTGCTGACGAAGTAGCCCTGCAGGAAACACTCAGGAAAACACACAAGCCGTGCGCCCTGTGCATCGGCACGTTGAGTGTATTCGGCAATCAGAGACAGAGCCCGCTGAATATCGTCACGGATTTCGGGCATCTGGCAGGCAGCGACGACAACTGTTGGCATGTGTTCGTGGCCTATACCCACATGTCGTTGTCCGCCGTCATCGCCCCGCCGACATCGCCTGTGTTGACGACACCGCGTGGTTCGACCACAAGGACGCTGCAGACCAACGCTGCATAGGGTCGGTGCTCGACACCCTTGGGCACGACAAACATCTCTCCAGACTTGAGCGTCACCTGCCCATCGCGAAACTCGATCGCCATCTCTCCCGCCAATACGATGAATGCTTCATCCGTGTCGTGATGGGTATGCCAGACGAATTCACCTTCGATCTTCACGAGTTTGAATTGATTGTCATTCATCTCGGCGATGACACGAGGTGCCCACTGATCTGTGAACCTGCTGAGTTTGTCTTCAAAGGCGATGGGTTGGTAGCTCGGACTCATGAAATTCTCATCGGGCCTCGCTGAATTCCAACGAGGTCTCTGTGTAGGTGAATGGTGTTCTCGTACGTCGAATCTCTACTTCTCACTCCGTCAGGACCAGTCCGGTCACTCATCAGGCCAAATGCCCATTGCACGTGCTGCGGGTTCAAACAAACCGTGGCGCGACCAGGGACAGTGAAGTGGCAGCAGGCCCTTTGCATGCTGGGACGCCGCCGGCGCCTGATACTCGATCGCCAGTTCGGGTGTCTCCACCCAGCGCTGATCTGGCAGCGACTCCATGAGAAAGGCCAGGGCCCCTGTTGTGAGCAGTGTGCGTTCCAGCGGATAGTTCGCTTCCCCTGTGACAAACAGCTCTTCAATGTGATGTACTTGGATTCCGTGATAACCTGACTCGGGAGGTCCACCTAGAAAGAACAAGGTTGAATCCACGTGCCCATCCGTTCGTCGTGCGGCGAAGGTGAAGTCCTGCACGTGGCTCTGCAGATTGATACAGGCGGCGCGCAGACCATCTCTATATTCGACGAGCAACGCCGTCGGGTTCTCGACGACCGCCTCAAGGCTGGGCTGCTGCGGTGAGTATTGCGCAGAGGCACGGGCCAACTCTTGTGCAGACCAGGTGCGTTGTCGCTCCACGATCGACCGGGGCAGACTGCGTCCGAGGGCCTCGTCCAGCAATTTCCGCGACCAGTCGCCTGCGTCCGCCGCCTCCCACACGGCGGCTCCCTGCAGACACTGCACACGCCGGATGCCACTCTCTCCCGAACCACGTCGCTCCACCATACACTGCAGCGTCTCCAGCGCATGAATTCCGTACGACTCCACGTCGCCAGGATATGCCACAACCGCTTCGTCGATCTCGCAGCCAACAGGGAACTCCAGGTCGGGAAGACGCCAGGTGACGGGCAGTGAAGACCCTGCCAGCATGGGGAAGCCGAACTCCTGCTGCTGCTCGTACATGATCTTAGCCTGCAACCAGTCATAGGACAGGTGTTTGTCATTGAAGACAGGCACACTACGCCCACTGGCTCGAAAGACGTCGATCATCTCCTGGAAAAATTCATACCGTGGATAGAGGATGGCACCTCGATCGTTTTTTGGATATTCCCCATTCTCACAGACAAGCAGCACATAGTCGACGGCGAGTTTGCCCGTTCCCAGAGTCAGGGCACCTGCGATGTCCTGATAGATCTGCAGATCGAACTGTTCTGCTCGCCTCGCACTCAGCTCGCGTTCTGCGTGTGGTCGATCAACGAAGAGGGAGACGACGCGAAATGGTGGATAGTGAAACTGTCCGTCGTATTCGTAGCCCATGAGGAAACGATCGACCGTGTGCTGGCTGTGGGAGCCGGGGAAGTAACTGCTGCACAGCGCAGCGATCGTTGGCAGATCTTTGCCCACGCGGGGATCCGGTCCCATATCGGCGGGGACCCAGGGCGGCACCGAACGGTCATCGCCCACGCTAGTCACCGGAACCATACATTTCTCATTTGTCCACCCTCCAGGTCGTATCGTGTATGAGCGTCGTATTGTGTAATCAGCATCATATGCACTGTGTAGCCATCAACATTGCGCACCCCTGTCTTGCTATCCGCTTAAGGATCCCAAATCAATGCAGATCGAACCGAAGCACATAGATCAATTCGTCAACGACGGGCTCACCCTGATCGATGACGTTTGCACCGAACAAGAGATGGTCGCCGCCAGTGCCGGCTTTGACCACCTCTACACGCACGGCGAAAAGACGAATGGCATTACGCAGTATTTCGACGAACCTGGTCTGATCGATGTGCTGCAACATCCGAATCTCGAGGCGGCTGCGAAGATCATGCTCGGTGCCGACGACGTTGTACTCAATTCCTCAGCCTGTTTGTTCAAGCGACCCGAAGACGTCACCGAATGGGAAACGCAGAGTGAACACGTAGACATTCAATTCAGCATCGAAGAGATGGAATCCACGCCACGGCGGATGCTGGCGATGATGATGGTCATCGTCGATGACCTGCCGGAAGGACGCGGCAACACCTTCGTACGCCTCGGCAGCCATCGCGTCATCGCCGAATGGCTGCGCGAACACGGTGAAGAACCCGTCAAAGCACAACCGACAAGATTCGACGACTTACCGCAGGAGCTGATCTTCACCGAATTAACGCCGATCGTGGCCAGACGAGGTCAAGCAGCGGCCTTCAGCACGGCCGTCGTGCACTGTGGCAGCACCAACATCGACACCCAGTCGCGCAAGATCATGTTCGTCAACTTCTGCCCTCTGGGGATGATGAAACAGACCAGTGGCAATCACAATCTTCGTGAGGTCCGCTCAGCGTGGCGCGAGAAACTACAGGATTCCTTTCGCGCCGACCGACAGCACCTGTTACTCGACAATGAGTGACACGCGCCGCGTCACTCGTGCGTCATAAAACAGAAGCTGTAGAGATCGACGACACCCTTCATCTCGAATTCGAGACGGATCTCCTGCCCAGACAGCGTTTCAATCTGCTTGTCGCCCCACGTCACTTCGTGCCGCACGTGATCCCCTGACAGCGACAGACTTTCTGCTTCGAACCCGGGCAGTGCCTGTCGTTCGTAATCCGTTACACGCACACTGAGCTCGCCGTGTTTCGCGTCGACATTGACGAATAATCCGCCACTGGGACAGGTGAATGTCTTCGTCACGATGAACCCACCATCTTCGGGGCTGCGCAGGGACGCGAATCCTTCCTTGCGCAGGCGTGCCAGCCCGATGCCAGGCACGGGTTCGCGCACCTTGTGGCGACCATTGGTGCCGGAGAAGTAAATCCACCACTCATCGCCGACCTCCAACCAACGCGACGCGGTGACCATACCACTATCCCAGTCGCCTTCGTCACCCGGTGAGATGAGCGCAGGCCGATCAGCAGGTCGCTGGAAGTTTCGTCCATCGCGACTGAAAGCAAGGGACACGAAGATGTCTTCCTGATGGCGATAGGACCACAGGAATCCCCAATAGATGCCCGCATGATACCGAGTGGGCATGCTGTAGAAGTAATTGTGTAATGTCTGAGCATCGACCTGGTCGGGCAGCAGGATATTCTCCGTCCGAATCGGCCACTCTTCCCAAAGACTCGTGTGTTCCAGGCGTGCCACCTTGCGGCGCTCGCCGCGATTGCGATAGATGTTGGTCGCCCGCGTAAACCACACGAAACGTTCGGTCTTTGGATCCCAGACAATGCTGTGATGTGCATCGGGGGTGAAGCCCGTGGCAATGCTTATGTCGCTGTCCCGATCCCAGTTGATCCCGTCCTGGGAGCCGATCAGTCGGGTGCTTTTTGGATCGTCTGTCATATACAACGCGACATACTTGTAGCCGCGTCGCAGATGCTCGGGGATATCCAACAGGAAGGCCGCTTCTGCACGTCCACCTGTGGGGCCCAACAAGACGATGTTGTTGTCCTTCGTGCCTTTGAACTCGTGTTTGCCAATCTGCGGCAGGTGCCAGTCGATACCATCTTTCGACTCGGCGTAGGCGATGGCGTAGGTGTACAACCGGGGCTCCAGGCTCTGGTCCCAATAGTCTGTATACCACATGCGATACAGCCCCGCGTCCTCATCCCATATGACATTGACGGCGCCCCCTTTGCCCTCGATCACGGGATTGGCAACGTGTTTGACCGGTGTATGGAACACACGCGTAACAGTCTGAGTCAGCCATTCGACACCCCAACGATTGTCGACGATGTGGTCGTCGATGAAGAATTGAGGCTCAAAGTCGATCTGCATTCCTGGATCCTCTGATGGCATTTTGTCTCAACACCTCACGGATCGATGGCCCTTCTGGCTCGATCCGTCATCTGTTGGGGTGTCCACTTGGGTTCGTGCACGAGTTGGATATCCACGGCGCCCACATTCTTGAGGCGCGCAGCGACTTGTTCCTCGATGCATTCGGCAAACCAATCAAACCAGGTCGCACGCCCCGCATAGGGCATGATCAGATCGATGTGGATGTCGTCGCCCTTCACGACAACCTGCTGGATGATGCCGATATCGACAAAATTCAGTTGTCGCTGACCCCATGGCGATCCCAGCAGATAGAGCTCGAACTCGTTCGTCCCGCGCAGAGCATCCATCACGCTTTCATGGCTGACGGGTCTAGGCTGCGATGTCATCTCAGCCTGGGCAATGGGGTGCAGCAGACGCTGCTGGTGGCTGACAAGATCGCCGAACCCCATATGATCACCGCCATCGACGAAGCGATGCAGGACATAGGCGTTCTTCTCATACACATAGTCTCCCGCCACCATGTTGCCATGATGCACGGGGGAACGAACCCAGACACCTGTGCGCGAGAATCCGGCGCCATCAGGTTCGGTGAAGTTGGAATTTGTATTCTCGAATTCCAGATGGACGCTGCCGAACCCTTCCCCTGTTGCCCGATTGAAATGCGTCATAAAACGCGGATCCTCCTGATCCCAACCTTTGGCATCGAAACCAATCGTGCCGTCGGGATCCATCCAGGCGCGATCCGGCATCTGTTCACCAATGACGAACTCATCATTGCGACAGTCGCGGAATCGAACGTCCTCGAGGACATCGAGTTTTGACTCCATGATGACGTAGGGCTGACCCGCCCAGAATGTGTAGACGACAGTGGCCGTCACCTTGTGGGGACGTCCGATCTGCGGGCCGAGAGAGAGAATCGGATGCCCTCGGCGCGTCACGCGCACACAGATGGGACCACTCTCCACCTCGTATTCGAACATAGGGGGCCCGTCCCAGCTGGTGATGCGATAGCGCCCCACACTCTCTTCACTCCAATCCGGTCCCCAATGGATGGTCCCTTCGACGCCATGCCCCCCACCGCTGTCGAGGATCGCCTGCCAGCCCTTCGGATCGTGACTCTTCCAGTTGCCACTGAGTGCTGACAGTTCGGCGCGATAGTGCGCATTCTCGATGGTCAGCGCATACCCTTCCCCACTGACAACCAGATCAGTCTCATAGGCGGGCTCTGGTGCGGCCGAATTCCCGTAGAGCACGACGTAGGTCGTTGTTTCATTGGCGGCGACATCGGCGAGGAAGAACAATCGACACCGTAGTGTTTCATCTTCCACAGCCAGCAGTTGAATCTGACTGACAACCATCGCCAGTGGCTGTCCCATGGCAACACGCCCCACGCGGATCTCGCGCCGCAGATCGGTGATATGATGGCTATGAATATCTAGATCAACCTCCATGGGTTCACCGACGCGATCGTGCTCGGTCTCGTTTGTCAGCACGAGTCGCTTGGCGTATTTCCAACCCTCCGGTGGTTGCCATCCTGACGGCAGGTCAGACGTATCGTCCCAATCCTGAACCGGGATATAGATCGTCGCGTCATTCATTGGATTCTCCCACTGGGTTGGTTTCAACGATCAAGGGTCTGCGCTGAGGAAGGGTTGCGTCGAGTCATGCGTTGATGACTTTTTGTAAAGTTTAGTTGACATTCTAGTTCCATCTCGTTATCCTCTTTGTCAAGCGTGCTTTACTATATGACAAGCTAACTTTCCTTGGAGAAGACGGATGACTGAATCGAATGAATTCGAAGCCCGCACCGTGAGGGGCGCGATCCGCTTCGTTTTGTGGAGCCTTGCCTGGACCGGGTCCATGGTTCTCGTCGACAAGGCCGTGTTGTATGGCTGGTACACGGAGAGTTTCTACTCCGTGATCGGCATTGTCGTCAACGCACTTCTGGGGCTGGTTGTGGTCCGCACCTTCCTGCGTCATCTGGGAGATATGGACGAGATGCAGCGGAAGATCCAACTCGATGCATTGGCCCTTTCCATGGGCGTCGGTTTCGTCGGCAGCTTCACCTACTCGCTGCTCACGACGACCGGTTTCGTCACCGACCCGGAAATCAGCGACATCATTCTTCTCATGGCAGTTACTTACATGGCCTCTCTCTCCTTCACATATCTGCGCAATCGATGAAGAACCGACTGAAAGTGCTGCGTGCAGAACGAGACTGGACCCAGGCCGACCTGGCGAAGGAATTGCAGGTCTCGCGGCAGACGGTCAATGCGATTGAGAAGGGCAAGTTCGATCCGAGTTTACCCCTGGCATTTCGCGTCGCACGGCTCTTTGGTCTGGCCGTTGAGGAAATCTTTGAGGATGAGGAAGTGGCCAATGACATATCGTCCTGATTCCGTTGCCGCTACTCACCGGTGAATTCGCGTCACGACTTCGTCAGCAATAGACCCACTTGGCCCGTGAATGCACGGCCGTGCCGCCTCAGTCCCATGGTAGAGCGCCAATCAATTTCTTGCCCAACGTCGTCAGCTGTGCCGGTGGGCGGCTCGATTCCCATTGTTGCCAGCGTGCCTGACGTGGGTTTTCTGACATGGGCGCCCGCCACCCTTCACCTCTCTTCTGCCACATGTCTACCCGTGCCTTGCTCTGCTTTTCGAATTCATCCGGGTCGCTGGGCGCACGATCCATCGTGATGTACTGGGCGAAACGCGGCGAGTCGGACAGATTGCGGCCATTGGAATGGGGTAGCAGTCGATGCCAGATGACGATGCTACCGGCTTTGGCCGGAATCGTGCGAGCCTCGGCAAGAATCCCTTGCAGATCCGGGTGACTCTTGATCCAATTGCCTTCGTCCGCCGGGTCCAGGCTACGCTCTGGGGATAACGTCGCAAGCCAGTCATTGAACCGCCGGTGGTAACCAGGCACACAGCGAAAGCCACCGCCGTCCTCGTCCCGATCATTGAGATAGACCACACCCTGTGGCCCACAGGGATAGCCGTCACCAAACTCCAGCATGCTGGGCAGTCCCGCACCGGCCCACAAGCCACCTGTGGGTTCGCTCTTCTTCTTGAGCCTGACTTCGGGGCGGTCACCCCCACCCACATCCCAATGCAGACCACCGATCTCATTGCGCTCATCTCCCGGACCAAAATAGATCCCGCCATCGCCCCAGCTGCGCGATGTGCCGTCCTCGTCGATCACTTGGCGGTAGGGCAATTTCATATGTGCCTGATCCGTCGTAACCCAGAGCTTGTGCGAGCCGTAAATCTCGGCGAAAGCCTGGTGCAGACGCGGGCTCTGCCGGGCATCCCACAAACTTTGTGACTGGGTCAGATTGACGAAGCCACCACGATCATCGGGTAAGACTTTGTCGTAGTGGTCGGCAAGAGGTGCGTCGGCATCGAGGCCCAGATAGGCCATGATATCTGCTTTCGCCGCTTCGCAGACCTCTTGTGGGACAACATCGTCAATAACGAGGTAGCCATTCTCCTGAAAAAAGGTATGATCCGCTGCCGAGAGCACAGGCGCTTGTGTCTGATCTACCATGGGACCTCCAGACTTGTGTGGTAGTGGCTACATGTCTTTGTCACGATGTTTGTTGCTGCTCGTGGTTTGTGCTGCACGTGGCTGATAACAAAAGGAACTTGCATGGCCTGGTATAGAGGCAACCTGCATATGCATTCGTATTGGACGGATGGTCACGACTTCCCCGAAATGATCGCAACCTGGTTCAAGAACGAGAAGTACGATTTCATCGCCTTCACCGAACACGATCTGCATCAGGTGGGAGACAAATGGGTGAGTCGCGATCCGGCCCGAGGTTCAGGGCGATCGATGCAGGAAGGCGGCCTGCTGGCGAAGTACGTCGAACGCTTCGGGACAGACTGGGTCGAAACGCGGGGTGGTGATCACGGAGAGGTTCGTGTGAAAGCCCTTGCCGAGTATCGCCACCTGGTGGAGGAGGAGGGCCAATTCCTGATGATCACCGGCGAGGAGGTTATGACGACCTGGGGGGAACCTCACGACTGGAGTCGAACCCACTGGATCAATGTCTTCAACACACCTGACGCCGTGGCACCCCAGCACGATCCGCACTCGAGCCAGCGTGCCATGAACAAGACCCTCGACGCGGTGCGATCGAGCGCAGCATCGGGCGAACAGACTCTGGCATATCTGAACCATCCGAACTGCAGCTGGAATGCGACGGCCGAAGACATTGCCGCCGTGCGGGGTCTGCGACACATGGAGATCTACACGGCGCTGAATATGTGCGAGACCTACGGGGATGAGGTGCACTGCCCCGTCGAGCGTCTGTGGGATGTGGCCTTGTCGCTGCGCTTGGCCGCGGGTGGCGATCTCATCTATGGACTGGCTACCGATGACTGCCATGCCTACGCCCATCACTTTGAGTTCGGAGATACCGCCTTGCCGGGCCGAGCCTGGATCTGCGTGCGCACCGATGAACTCACGACACGGAAGATCCTCGGCGCCGTCGAACGAGGCGAATTCTACGGCAGTTCCGGAGTGACGCTCGATGAAATCCAACTGGGCAACGCGAGCATCACTCTCAGCATCAATCCAGACGAGGGTGTTCAGTATACGACGCAGTTTATCGGCACACGCAAAGGTGCGGATTTGTCTGGTGAGCCGGTCCTGGATGCAACAGGCAAAGAAGTACGCACAACGAGGAAATACTCGGATCGGGTCGGCCAGGTGCTACACGAGACGACCACTCTGGCACCGTCCTATTCCTTTGCGGGAGACGAACTCTACGTGCGAGCCGTGATAACATCGGATGTCCCCCATCCGAATCCGACGGCACCTGGGGATTTGCAGAAGGCGTGGACGCAGCCAGCGGTACCAGGCGTTTGACAGTGATGTCAGGCCGGGTGTCGACGCGCTAATCTGAAGCGGAATCTCATGTTATCTGCAAACCACATGGGAAAGTTCGTTCCCCACAGATTGTTGTGAAGATTGATATGCCACCCTTGGGCCAGCTCTGGTTGTTCGCAGTCGAATTCCAGGATTCTTGGTCGCCCCGGACTGAATAGCGGCGCGTCCACGCTTTCCAGGCAAAGACCTGCGCCTGTACTCTGATACACCCTTCCCGAGTCGAGTGCGTGCAGCGCCCTGTTTCCGCCTCTGGCCACATCCAATGGCGAAACAGGAGTTCCCATTTTCTCCATCATCCAGTCGCCATCCGAAGGCAGACCGAAGCCAATCCATGAAGCTTCCGGAAGACGGCATGCGGCCTTGTCGAACCACTGAAAATCGATCTCGATTTCATCATCACCAAAGTGGTAGTGCAGTTGCACAATCCGTGGGGCGCCGTAGCAAGATTCCTCACGCGCCGGCATCACCATCTCCACCCACACATCGTCGACATCCCGCTCGAACTTGAGGGATGCAGGTGACAGGTCCTGTTGCGCCACCCCTTCCACACACTCCAGGCCGGGTTTGGTGAAGTCCTTCACTGCCCATGAGGCAGTGTCCGCGAGATGGGGATTGTAGCGGCTCAGAAACAGATCAAAGCTTGCAGCATCGAAACACTGATAGCGGAACTGTGCGAGAGGGCCATTGGCCGCCCATTCCTCGCCTACTTGATCCACGCAGGATGCAAGAGCTCCTGTGTGATGACAGAAGCGGACGTCGAAACCTCCCAGACGAAGACGTTCGACACCTTGCAAAGACGAGGACGAAGAGAGTGTCCGTCTCGATGGTTCCAACATGTGCAGTTGGTTGCGCAGCGTCTCTTGCAGAGGATGCCCCTCGAAAGTTCCTACTGCCCCATCGACGTAGGCACGCTGCTCTTGCCACGAGGCTTCAAGATCTGAATAGCGAAAGATGTCTCTGTCCGCTCGGAATTCATCCGCTGCTGGCGCGTCGACCACATCGGTTGTTCGGGCATCTGTGAAACTCTGATATCCGTAGTGCACATAATCCTTCAGGTGGGACTTCTCATCCTTCCCCCACGTATGCTCTGGAACCAACAACAGGTGTTGCCGTGCCGTTGCTACGACGGCCTGATGCTCGTCGCCACAGGCCGTAAGAAACCGATCCACACAGCGATAACGCGCCACTTTTCCAGGATCGGCGCCGATACCATGGATCCACGTATCACCGAACTCTTCCTGTATTATCGGCAGATTCTCTCGTCGAGCGATCAGGGCCCGGGCGTAGCGATCCAGACTCGATGCGATCGGCCTGTAACCGGGATGGCGGTCTTTCACCTCCGAGAACTCCGCCGCCACCGCCTCTGCAGTGGGTGGCCCATGATTGTCACCCGTGTGAGCGAAGTGCAGCAGGTCCATCGCCCCAACGTCTTCGACGGCCGCGTCGTATCCGGAACCATAGCTGACGAGAATCTGGGCACCATCGGGATGACACCAGCGGAATCGAGGAGGACAATCGACAATGCTCGACGCTGGATTCACGCCGACATGGAGATAGGCGATGCCGTGGTCAGCGAGATAGGGGATCATCGAGCGTGTGTGTCCGGGGACATCTGTCATTTTCGCCGAGATCGTCCTGGTACCAAAGCGCTTATCCAGCGCCCGAGAGATGGACAATCCATGCACGAAGAGTTCCGGCGACATCAACTCCGTGTGCGTCGTAAAGGGCAGGCCATGCCACACGATGTCGCCCGATTCGATAGCGTCTTCCATACGTGTGACCATTCGAGGCTGAGCTGTTCGCAGGTAGTAGTCGATCAACCACGCACCCGTTGTCCAGACGAACCGCTCCTCTCCCCGCTCTCGGGTGGCCTCGGCCAGATCCATGGCTCGCGGGATGAAATCCTCCACATAGGCGGCGCAGACCTGCTGAGCCGTGTCAGTGAAGCCGAGATCCAGGTGGGTCTTGAACACGACGTGTACGATTCTCTCGCTCATTCTGTTTACAGTTGCCTCATGTCCCGGTGAGACAAGAAGATCAAATACGTGAGCAGAGCATTTGCACTGCCTGTGAGCAGCAACATCCAGTCGTTGCCAATCAGCTCCCCCAGCCATCCACCCAGCAACCAGCCCATGAAGCCGATCTGGATCGCCATGCTGTAGAGGGCCATGACACGTCCGATCATCGCGCGCTCTGTCTGCGTTTGCAGGATCGTCGCCAGACTCGTCACCCAGGGCGGGATCGCCGTGCCCATCATGAACAGTGCTGCGAGGGTCAACGGATAGGATGTGGAGAATCCGAAGAGGATCATCATCGCCGACCATACGGTTGCACCATAGAGGATGGGAACCGACAGACGCGGCCACTGTTTGCGGTTGGCTACATACATGGCCGAGATACCCTGGCCCACGGCGAAAACGGCCATCATCGTCCCAAAACCGGTGCCACCGACGTCGAAACGATCGCGCGCATAAATTGGCCAGACAGGCATCACCGTCGTTGCCATGATGATCGAAAAACACAGCACCATGACTCGACTGATTACCGGGTGTGATCGCACGTGTCGATATCCACCTACGAGACTCTCCCAGGCGGAACCGGTCGACTTCACCTCGACCTTCGGCAGGCGCCGCGTACACAGAGCGGCAATTGCATACAACCCCACCAGAGCCAGCCAGGGCGACACGAGTCCGAAGGCGGCAATAAGCAGCCCACCACTCATCGGACCGAGAGCCCGTGCGATACTGAAGGTGAAGGTGTTGAGAGAATTCGCCGTTTGCAGGCGCTCCCTGGGCACTAACTCTACAACGAGTGAGTTGGAGGAGGGCATCCCCAGAGCGAGCACACCACCGGCCGCCACTGACAACGCGACAACGTGAGACACCGTGGCTACATCAAAAAAGACAATCAGTGCTGTCACCGCTGCGAGCAGCATCAGTCCGAGACGGTCCCACAGCAGAATCGTGCGTCCACCGATACGATCGATGAGCACACCTGCCGCCAGAGAGGCCAGGATGTAAGGAAACACACGAAGGCCCGTCGCTGCGCCTACCCAGAACTGCGATCCACCCAACTCGAGGATCAGCCATGCCTGCGCCATGATGCGCAGTTCCATACCGATGGCGTTGGTGAGATTGCTGTAGAACAGCCACTTGAAACGACTACGCAACAACTGCAGAATGGGATTTGGATCGCGAACGTCGGATGCTTCGGTCAATGAGATCCCGTCAACTATTCTGTCTGGCCCGAGTCGTTCTGGCCCGAGTCGTTCTGGCCCGAGTCGTTCTGGGCCGAGTCAGGCTCTTCAGGCAGCAGACCTGCCTCTTTCAATTGCTTTTCCAGCTTCGACACCTGATTCATGGCGTTCATACCAAAGATGAAACCCATCGTACCCATGGACATCCCGATAATGCCGAATGCTTCCATCACGGTTCTCCAAGGCTAGTGGTGCGAAAAGACATCCATGACAAGACTGGAACCGATCTAAGGTCGCTTACCTACCATCAGTCAATAGTCAGGATATTTGCTCACGAACTTGTGTAACTCACGTTCCAGGCCATGCGTCGGCTCCTCCATGATACCTATTTCAGCACTTCTTACTCTGCCATGATCCGTTCGGGCATCCCTGTCTTGTGGACGCGAAAGACGATCGCCTTGAAGCCCTCTGCACCCGCTTTGGCCCAGTGCACTCGCTCAAAGGGAATCTTTACCACGTCGCCGGCCTTGAACTGCATCTCTTCATCGCCCTCCAGTTGCGCGGTACCCGACCCTTCGAGGACATAGACGAACTCTTCTCCCGGGTGGTAGTGGCGGGGAAACGCAGCGGCGGGCGGTATATCGATATGGCTGAGGATCACCTCTGTACTGTCGACACCCTCGAGCACGGCGTGAAGTAGTGTCTCCAGTCTTGGCTTGGGTGGGGTGTCGTCTGCTTGTGCTGCAAACGTCGTGGAGGTGATGGCGACGACGGCGGCAATGAGAACCAACAGGTCAACACGATGCAATCGGTTCAAAAAAACCTCACTTGATGATGGGGAGACAGTGGCTGCAATGATACATGGAACTATGCTTGATACATGCAACTATGCTATCGCCTGGTGGAGTCTCGTAGCGAACTCCGATCAGCCGTCTGCAGAAAGACTCAGGCCATATATCAGGTAGTGGTCACCCTTGGCGTAGTAGTCGCGCAACTCTCCTTCACGCACAAAGCCACTCTTCTCGTACTTGGCGACGGCCGCAGCATAGTCAGAGTCGCTGCTCGTATCGAGATACAATTTCCGACAGCCGAGACTCTCTGCCGTCTTGATGGTGAAGTCTAGTAGAGAGCCGCCAATGCCCCTGCGCCTGTACGAGGAACTGACGTAGAACCAGTTAAGCCAGAGGATGCCGGGCCAGTCATATTTATCGGGATACAGACCGGTCACACCTACGACCACTTCGCCGATGGTGGCGACGTGATTCTGTTCATCTCCATGGCCACCTGAACGGAAGTATTGCTCGTAGTAGTCCTGGGCCAGCCTGCCATCGTCCACCGAGAACTCAGTGATGATGGTGACAACTGCCAGGATATCTACCTGTGTCATGGGCCGGATGTTGAGTTCTGCAGGTGCTGGCACGATGTGTGACCTTCTGATGAGGCGTCGACTTGATTCACATAGTCAATGATGCTTACATGCCAGCGCCAAACCCTTTCACGGTCTCTGCCCGATTGAACCGGCTCATCTTTCTGCGGAAGTATCCTGATGAAGCGACCAAATCTCA
>Ga0233434_1001060_pt1 | contig 28270 bp, 28 predicted proteins | sample SI_122_August201_4_FD_182738 | JGI IMG/M metagenome (GOLD analysis project Ga0233434, IMG submission 182738) | Seawater microbial communities from Saanich Inlet, British Columbia, Canada - SI_122_August2016_120_MG | ecosystem: Environmental > Aquatic > Marine > Inlet | place: Canada: British...
CCAGTGTGGCCGATCACCCTCTCAGGCCGGCTAACCATCGTCGCCTTGGTGGGCTGTTATCCCGCCAACAAGCTAATGGTCCGCGAACTCATCTACAAACGGAGTTTGAGACTCCTTTGGCCACTCTACATAAGAAGTGTGGTCTTATTCGGTATTAGCACAACTTTCGCCGAGTTATCCCGAATTCGTAGGCAGATTATTCACGTGTTACTCACCCTTGCGCCACTTTACTGGTTTCCCGAAGGAAACTTTCTCGTTCGACTTGCATGTGTTAGGCACGCCGCCAGCGTTCGTTCTGAGCCAGGATCAAACTCTCCAGTTATAAAAACATGAAAAACTTAATCCAAACTGTAAATCATTTAAATCAAAGTAATTGTTGCTAGACCCGCAACATCTTTTGACACCTATTCAATTTTCAAAGAGCAAATTCCAAAAAGCGCAACAGTGTACGCAAGTTGGATAAAAAGTCAACTGATTTACTGAAAAAAAGCGAAGAAATCTCTATGTGATAGCCTTTTCCAAATTTTTCCCCGGAAAAAGCTTTCAGATAAAGATTTTCAGGCAAATTTGTCTAACCCGGTAATAATAGTTCCTGAAAAGATTAAAAGCAACATTTATTTTAAAAAAAATGAATATTTCTTTTCTTTTCTAATAAAGGCCCTAAAAACAATACCATTTTATGGGACCAGGAGGTTCCCATAAAGCTCGCAGGTTAACAGTTTTTCAGCCAATAATACTGTATTTAGTTGCCGGGGATAAACCGGACCCCAATATATGGGTTAATTGACATTACCTTAAAAGCAATTTCATAAGTGGTTGCCAGCTATTTTTTTGTGGCGTTTGGTCGATGAGTGATCAACCAGTAAGAAACACCCAGACAGAGTACCAATACGCCATACATTAGAACGTCCGTGGTTTTTGTAGGTGAAAGAGAAAATATAAGTATTTTCCGAATGAGTGCCGCGATGGCAAGGGTGATAAAAGCTTCCAGAGCAAAACCTCCCCCGCGCAAATGTTCCATCTCCTGATGAATGAGTTCAATAGCTGCCCATAGAATCAGCAGGCTTCCTAATACGGTTAAGATGCCTTCCTCTACGGTGTTCTTGCCTGAAAATAGCAAGTGGACATCATACCCGAATAATCCAACAGCAAAAAACGCCACCATGACCAGGGCACCAGCAAGCAGGTAATTAAAATAAGTGCTGGTCTTTTTCAGCATCCCCAACAAAACTTTTTCAGTGCGAGAGAGAGATAAGAAGCGGCTCATCTCCTCCTGACGATATGAACTTGTTAAAACATCCAGGTTGATATCGAGAATTCGCTCAAATGCTTTTATCTTATCTGTTAAATTCTCGCTTTCCATGCAGTGTTGATGAATGCGAGCCAGTGTGAATACCCGGACAAAGTTAAACGCCGCATTCACATAATGGGTGGGAAGTCCAAGCCGAACATGGATTTCGCCTATTTTATAAAGCTTCAGGAAGTAGGAGATATCGTAAGTGCCATTGAACAGGTCCAGGTACCACTCGCGAATCTTATCGCGGTGCCGGTTGAGCACTTCTTCGTCCTTAAGGAAATCTGCCGTTTTGCCAAAACCCCAGATAAACTCGTAAAAGCCCTCCAGAAACTCATCGGCGAATGACTCGACCTGGGGTTTCATCTGGAGTAGCAGGGCCTCGTCATCCTTGGCAAAACGATAATGAGCTTTTAGAGCAGGGTAATCACTTTGAATAGTTTCGTCCATTGCGATCGATGTCCTTAATCTTGATTAATGGCGTGAATATTTTATAGCTTCAAAGTCATGGTTCTCAGGGGTGATTCCCATACGCAACTGAAAACTGCCCGCAATATTTTTTGCCAGCCTCTTTGCTTCTTCTGCTTTCAGGCCTGAAAAATTCTCATCAATGGTGCGAATAAATATTTTAACCCATATGGTAAAATGTTCTTTCCCCAAAGACAAATTCAAATGCTTCTGAAATGGGTTTCCACTGTAGTCGCTGAGGCCAAAAAGGAGTCTCTCCCAAAACTGATACATGGTCGGCAAATGCTCTTGCCAGTTGCTGATCGCTCGCTCAAAAACAGGTCCAAGCAGTGGGTCTTGCCTGGCATTACTATAAAAAGAATCGACCAATAGCTGAACACCCTCTCCAGATCGAATATCGCGTTTGTCACTGAGTAAACCTGAGTAGTTCATTGCGAGTCTCCTGATAATCTCAAATATGGATAAAAAGATATGTTTATCTTTTATTAGTGTAATGTACAAACTTATAACAAAGATGTCAATTTTTATATTGATAAAAAGAAGTAATTCGGTGTCTAGGGCCGAAATAAGTTGGTTAGCATCTACGGAAGAGGGTAGTCGGTGTTTGCTTCGGTTTCTTCGGTCAGTTGTAAACTTTTGAGGGTATAGAGTTTGTGATACAGACCTTCCTTCTCCATAAGCTGGGCATGGTTGCCACTTTCTGCTAACAGTCCTTTATCAAGAACGATGATGTGGTCTGCGTTATGGATGGTGGACAACCGATGCGCAATGATGAACGAGGTTCTGTCTTTCATCAAGCGTTCCAGCGCATCTTGAATTAACAACTCCGACTCGTTATCGAGGGCCGAGGTGGCTTCGTCAAGTATAAGAATATGCGGATCCTTCAAAATCGCCCGGGCGATGGCGATGCGCTGTCTTTGTCCTGCCGAAAGCCGAATGCCTTTTTCGCCGACCACGGTTTCATATCCATCAGGACACTCCATGATGAAGTTGTGCGCGTTCGCCGCCTTTGCCGCTTCGATGAGCTCTTCTTTTGTTGCGCCGGGTTTCGCGTACTCAATGTTTTCCAGAATGGTGCCACCAAACAGGATGGTCTCCTGCGGGACGATGCCGATCTGGTTCCAGTAGCTGGTCAGTTGCACGCTCTTAAGCGGGATACCGTCTACACGAATTTCTCCTGACACCGGATCGTAAAACCGATGCAGGAGTTGCATGAGGGTGGTTTTGCCTGCACCACTGGGACCAACCAGAGCCACGGTTTGCCCCGGCTCCACCGTAAAGCGGATGCCCTTTATTATTTCCTGATCTTCCCGGTAATGAAAGTGGACATCGTCAAACTCGACTTTACCGGATAATTTTGCGATTGATTTGGCCCCTGGTGTGTCGCGCACTTCCCCTTTCATATCGAGAATTTCAAAGACACGTGTACTGGCGCCAATGCCTTCCTGCACTCGCGCATACAGCCGGGCGAAGCTTCCCATGGGCCCTGCTATGATGGTGGCGTAAAGAATGAAGGCGATGAGTTCACCGGGACTGATGGCCCCGAGGATCACCTCTCGTCCACCATACCAGAGCAGGATGAGCGAAGTGGAAAATGCGATGAAGCCAATGCTGGGACCAAAAAATGAAGAGATAATGACGCGCTTTTTAGCTGACTGATAACTGTCTTCTAACGCCGCACCGAAACGCTCGTTTTCCAGTTTTTCCCGGACAAAAGATTTCACCACCTGGATGCAGGAAATATTTTCTTCCAGAATGGTTGTGGAAACTGCCAGCTTGTCCTGAATTTCGGTGGAAAGTTTTTTCAGCTTGCGTCCAAAGGTACGGGCGAACAACACAAGAACCGGGGCCAGCACCAGTATCAGTCCGGTCAGCTTCCAGTTCATATAAGTGATTATGATGATGCCGCCAAACAGGCGAATGGATTGCTGGAGCAAGGTGGCAGGCAGGTCGGTGACGATGTTTTCGATGGTGGTGATATCGTTGGTCATGCGCGAGACGATTTCCCCGGTGCGCCGTTTGACGAAAAAACTGAGCGAGAGTGTGTGCAAATGCCGGAACAGTTTTATGCGAAAATCGGTGATGGCGCGTTTTTCGGTCAGGTCAAACAGGTAATTATGCGCCGTGGAAAAAATGAGCTGGATCAGGAACAACCCGGCAATGCTGAGGGTGAGGCTGTTCATCAAGGCCATGTTTTTGTCAACCATGACCACATCCACCAGCTTTTTAATGTACAGCGGTACCGCAAGATTGGTCAAAGAAGCGATGACCAGACAGAAAGCTCCAAAGATCAAGGCCTTTTTGTAAGGCTCAAGTAATATCAGAAGTCTTTTATAATTTTTCATGCGGGTAAAGTTTGTGAATTTGATTGGTGACACTGTATCATACCGGCGACCACTAGGCGTGGGCCAGTGCGCCACCGCTTTTTTTGCAAGCAGTTGTTTTTCTCGGTTTGATGAGCTATTGCCAGTTCCCTCCCACGGGAGTGGGCCGCTAGGCGTGGGGCCAGAGTACAGCCACCATATAGAAAGAGCGAAGAGTTTTGTCTAATAAACTTGCCATCATTTTTTCGGATATCAAGATCCAGCACACGGTGTTCGCCCTGCCATTCGCGGTGATGAGCGCGTTTCTGGCCGCTGGGGGTATGCCGGAGATGGAAAAGCTGGGGTGGATTGTTGTGTGTATGGTGGGCGCGAGAAGTGCGGCAATGGCGTTCAACCGCATTGTCGATGCCCGGTTTGATAAGGAAAACCCGCGCACTCAAGATCGGGCGCTCCCTTCTGGAAAGATCAGTGTTAGCAATTACGCCCTGTTTCTTGTTGCTTCTTCTGCCGTGTTTGTTTTTTCAGCGTGGATGTTGAACTCACTGGCGTTTTATCTTTCTCCGGTGGCGTTGGCCATCGTGTTTTTTTATTCGTTGACCAAACGCTTCACCGCGTTTTCGCATTTCTGGCTGGGTCTCGCCATCTCTATTGCTCCGGTCGGAGCCTGGGTCGCCATCCGCGAGGAAATTTCTTTCGCGTCATTATTGTTGGGGGCGGCAGTGGTTTTCTGGCTGATCGGATTCGACATTCTTTATTCCTGTATGGATGTTGAAGCGGATAGAATTAACCGATTGCACTCCATCCCCGAGCGGTTCGGAATTGAAACAGCGTTGAAGATGGCCCTTACTTCGCATATGGCGATGGTGGTTTTTCTGCTGGTCTTATTGGAACCCACAGTTCTCTTGGGCGGAGTTTATTTGACGGGGGTGGCGCTGGTGGCGGGCCTTCTTGTTTACGAACATTCGCTGATCAAAAAAGACGATTTGTCGAAAGTGAATATGGCTTTCTTCAACGTCAACGGCATCATAAGTATCGGACTTATGATATTCGTTGTCGTTGACTGTGTTTGGGTTTGAAGAGTTGGTGCTTTCCCGAATAAAAGCCCGTAATATATGGAATAGATCAGGTTCTTCCAGCATCTTTACTAAGAAGAGTCGAGTATTGAGGTTTTAAGGAGATACCATGGATAAAAAAGTCACCCGGCGGGATTTTATCAAGGAATCAACGATTGCCGCCTCCGCTCTAGGCTGTTCACTGTATTTAAATCCTTTCTCAGCATTCGCTGGCGACCCAGAAAAAGATCTTGATTGGGACAAAGCACCCTGTCGATTTTGTGGGACAGGTTGTAGCGTTATGGTTGGGGTGAAGAATGAAAAAATCGTTGCTGTTAAAGGCGACCCCAAATCATCGGTGAACCAGGGGACGCTTTGCGCAAAGGGTTATTCACTTCCTTTTATCCAGTATGGCCAGGACAGGCTTACCAGGCCATTGATAAGAAAAGCAAACGGTGTTTATGACAAAAAGGGTGAACTCACGGAAGCATCGTGGGATGAGGCCATGGACCTGATTGTTGAAAAATCAAACCAGGCGATAAAAGAAAAGGGACCCGATTCTGTAGCCATGTTTGGCTCCGGTCAGTGGACTATTTGGGAGGGCTATGCCGCCTCAAAGTTATGGAAGGGAGGTCTACGCACCAATAGCCTGGACGTGAATGCCCGGCATTGCATGGCAAGTGCTGTTGCAGGCTTTATGACCAGCTTTGGAATCGACGAACCCATGGGGACTTATGACGATATAGGGTTTGCAGATGCTTTTGTGCTTTGGGGAGCCAACATGGCTGAAATGCACCCTATTTTATATTCCAAAATGACAGATCGTCTCATGGCCAACCCGAATGCCAAAATATATAACCTCACTGTCCTGTCAAACCGTTCTTCGGATCTGGCTGAGAAGGAAATTATTTTTAAACCCCAATCTGATCTTGCGATAGCTAATGGAATCGCCAATTTGCTCGTTCAAAAAGGTTTGATCAATAAAAAGTTTGTTGGGAAACACACTATTTTCAAAAGCGGAAAAGAAAATCCGGGTTATGGCCTGGAAGATAAATTCAAGTTTAAAGAAGAAGCAAAGAAAACAGATTTTAAAGCTTTTAAGAAATACGTTTCCAAATATACCCCTGAATATGTGGAGAAGATAAGTGGAGTTTCGCCGGCTGATTTAAATCAACTGGCGGACACTTTTGGCGACCCCAATATCAAAGTGATGTCGCTCTGGACCATGGGGGTCAATCAGCATACCCGTGGAACCTGGATGAATAACCTGATCAACAACCTTCATCTGCTGACCGGAAAGATTTGTGAGCCTGGAAACCAACCCTATTCGCTTACAGGCCAACCCAGCGCTTGCGGCACTTGCCGGGAAGTGGGAACGTTCACGCATCGGTTGCCTGCAGACATGGTGGTGAAAAATCCGGCGCATCGAAAAATGACGGAGAAAATCTGGAATCTTCCGCCAGGAACCATACCGGGAAAACCAACCTACCATGCTGTAGAAATGATGCGGGCTTTGGAGAGAGGGGATGTCAAAATTTTCTGGAGCATGGTTGCCAATCCTTTTCAGGATTATGCCAATTTAAATCGAAGTGTTAAGGGTGCCCTTCAGGAAAGTGCATTCATCATTGTTTCGGATGTGTATCCCACCCGTTCTACTGAAATCGCTGATGTGGTTTTGCCGTCTGCCATGTGGGTGGAAAAAGAAGGATCTTACGGCAATGCCGAGCGTAGAACCCACTTCTGGAAAAAAATGGTAGAACCTCCGGGAGAAGCTAAAGATGACCTGTGGCAATTGGTTGAGTTTGCTAAAAGAATGGGGCACGGGAAGTTGTTTGAGTACTCCGAGTCGGAGTATCCATTGCCTCCAGAGGAAAAACTTTCTGATGCCAGCAAAGCAGCCGGTTTCCATATGGAAAAAGCTTTATGGGAAGAGTACCGCAAGTTTGGTGATGGACACGGTCACGACCTGGCTCCATTTGAGGTTTACCATAATACCAGGGGCCTGAGATGGCCTGTTGTCAATGGAAATGAAACACTAATTCGTTTTAAGGAAGGTTCCGACCCCTATGTTAAAAAGGGAAAGGGAATTCAATTTTATGGGAAAAAGAAGGAAGATAACAGGGCCACTATATGGCTCCGCCCCTACGAACCACCCCCTGAAATCCCAAACAATGATTATCCTTTCTGGTTATGTACTGGAAGAGTTCTGGAGCACTGGCATTCCGGCACAATGACAGGTAGGGTTAAGAGCCTCAGGGAGGCTTACCCTTATGCCACGGCCAACCTGCATCCCAATGATGCTGTAAAGCTGGGGTTGCAACATGGCGATAAAATTAAAATAGCTTCAAAGAGAGGTGAAGTTACGATCCACGCTGACATTGGTGGGAGAGTGACCCCGCAGGAAGGAATGGTATACGTTCCCTGGTTTGATGAGAATATTTTAATCAATAAAGTAACATTGGACGCTTACTGTCCCATTTCCAAGCAGACTGATTTTAAAAAATGTGCTGTTAAAATTGAGAAAGTAGTTTAATTCCTAAAGAGGGGCCTGCTGATTGTGACGAGAGTTATTACGATTCTGGCTTTCTTTTTTTCCTTCACAGCAATGGTCGCTACAGGGGAAAGCAGGGAGGAGAAACCCAATGCGGAGGCGGATTCCGTGGTGAATCAAAGCCGGCCCTACGAAGATGCCCCCCCCTTAATTCCACATGATATAGACGATTACCGCATAACGAGATCCGAGAATGCATGTCTGGGTTGCCACTTGGATTTTTATGAAGTTCCTTTTTCCCATTATCTCAACGAGCATACTAATGAGCAAAAATTTGGGGAGGTGGCCGGAATCCGGTATAACTGCGTCCAATGCCATCTACCCAAAACTTCTCTAGGCATAAAGAAAAAAATAGATATTAGAAACCCTCGCCCCTACGAAGATGCGCCTCCTACTGTTCCGCATCTGCTTGTTGATATTGAAATAAGCAAGACTGCCAACACATGTTTGGAATGTCATCTGGATGATGAGAGCATAAAACCGTCTCCTTCTCATTTCATAAATGGACATACCGGAGAACAAAAACAGGATCAGGTAACTGGTACCCGATACAACTGCCTTCAGTGTCACCTGCCGAGCGCTTCAATTAAGGCTTCCCTGGAAAGCAAGGGAGGTTCTAAAAATACCTGCATAAAATGTCACTCTGTTCTTTTGGATGATAGATTGAGCAAACCCGTTAAATTATGGGCTGGCAGTGTTCATGCGGAAGTGGGCAATACTTGTGACGGTTGCCATGGTGGAGATCCCAGGGATCCGACGGGCAGGGCGATGTCTCTTGAGAGAGATTTTCAGGCTGCACCTAATAAGAAAGAAGTCGCGACCTTTTGTGGAAAATGCCATCAAGGCTTATCTGCTAAATATATGACCAGTACGCACTGGAAGAAAAGAGCGCAGAGTTGTGTAGATTGCCACGGCTCCCACACCATACAAAGAGCGAGTTCAGAAATCGTAAGCGAAGAAAAATGTGGAAAATGTCATGATTATGATGTCGCAGACAAATTCAATAATATTCTTCAATCTCTCCAGAGTCGTATCGAGACTTCTGAAGAGCAAACCAAATTGATATTTGGATTCCCCATAGAACCTATAGAAGAGGATCTCAATAGGGTTTGGAAGAAATTTCGGCAGGTCAGGATGGTTTCGCATACAACAGATTTCAAACTCATAAAAATTGAGACAGAAAAGGTTGATGCTTTGTTGGAATCAACCAACAGCGAAATCAGCAGACTTCTGGATTTAGGAGAAGAGAGGAGATTGATTGGGTATAGTTTGATTGTCACGTTTCTCCTTCTCGCCTTGGTCACATATTTTTATAACAAGAGGCATGAATAAAACTATTGCCCTGGAAAAAGTGCTGAGCCTATGACTTCTAAAAATACAGGTAAGACAGGAATCACCCTGAATGGAAAGTTTCTAAGGTTTTTCTGCGTTTTGATTCTTTCGGGGATTTTCGTGATAACTCAGTCTGACAGGGCAGGAGGGGCTCCAAAAAAGAAAGACATTCCAAAGGTTTTTTTTAATGAAAAGGGAATTTCTGCTAGCAGTGAATGCGGTAAATGCCATAAGGATATATATGCTACATGGAAAGACTCCCTGCACTCCCAGGTAAAGGGTAACGTTGTATTCTGGACTGCGTATCTGCAAGCTTATTATGATGACGCCGAAAAAGCCAAAGTACTGTGTTTGTCTTGTCATGCCCCGGTGGCAATAATCAATGAGGACCTTAACCTTACAAAGAAATTAAGCCGCGAGGGTGTCAATTGTGATTTTTGCCATTCTATTTCCGATATTCATAAGGAAAATAACCAGTTCAATTACAAACATGAATTCGGGCTATTAAAACAAGGGCCACTGAAAAATGTGGAATCACCTGTCCATGAAACAAGGTTTAACAGATTATATAAGCACTCGCAGTTTTGTGCCAAGTGTCATGAATACATAACAGATGCAGGAGTAAAAATAATCGAGACCTATTCTGAATGGGAGCAGGGTCCTTATCCCAAGGAAGGCACCCATTGCCAGGATTGTCATATGAGAAAAATCAAAGGGAAAATCGTTGCCAGCGAAATCGCTGAAACCCTTGAAAAGGAAATCAGCAGCCACAATATTGCAGGGGGGCACTCACTTGCAATGCGGGACAGGTCACTGGATGTTCAAATCAGTAGCGTCGAGCGGCTTAAACAAAGATTAATGGTTTCCGTTGATATCACCAATCGGGGAGTTGGGCATAAAATACCTACGGGACTTCCCTCTAAAAAATTAATCCTGAAAGTAGCAGTTCAGTCTTCTTCCGGGGCCGTTTTACAAACCCAAAAAAAGGTCTATCAGAAGTCACTGGTCGATAAAAATGGGGTTCCCGTCGTAAAAGATTCGGATTTGATGTTGGGAAAAGGAATAAGAATCGTTTCAGACAACAGGATAAATCCCAAGGAGACACGTCGGGAACACTTCATGTTTTTTCTCCCGGAGGGAGGGGGTAAGAAAATATCTGCAACGGTTTTTTACAGTCATAGCCCGGAAATAGTCCAGGAAACTCCCATTAATATTAAGATGAATGAAGTCAGCAAATGGACGAACGAATAACATGTCAGAAACTATAGATAAAACACCCCGGACAAACAGGCGCGGGTTTATTCAGTGGTCCCTTTTGGGTTTGCTTTCCGCATGGTTTTTGGCAAGCCTTAACATGATTGTTCAATTCCTTATACCCCCGGCAAGATCACATAAGTCGAAGGATCTATCTATTCCTTTGACTCAAATTCCACCGGGGACAAGCACTGTGGTGAATTATAAAGGCTCTCCAGTGATTGTTGTTAATAGTGATTTGGGTGTTGCTGCTTTTGATGCTGCATGCACGCACTTGGGGTGTGTGGTCAAATGGCTTCCCGAGCAGCAAAATTTTTATTGTCCCTGCCACGCGGGAAAATTCGATCAAACGGGCAAGGTCATTTCTGGTCCTCCGCCCGAACCTTTGCACCCAGTTAAAGTTGAAGTGGTAAACGATAATATTGTGTTTCTATAACCTCTATGATTACTTGGCTTAAAAAACAGGCGCTGGCTTTATACGACTGGGTTGATTACAGGACGGGAGTCCAGGATCTGACGAAGGACCAGTTGACCGAGTACCGTGTTCCGCCCAAGCTGAATAAATGGTATTCATTGGGAGGGCTGGCTCTTTTTGTTTTGATCATGCAGTTGGTCACCGGTACTTTGCTTCTGGTTTACTATGTGCCTTCAACAGAAGAAGGCTTTGCCAGTGTACAGCGGATAATGCTGGAAATTCCTTATGGTTGGTTGATAAGGGTGTCTCATGCGGTAGGCTCGCATGCCATGATTTTTGTTTTAATTTTGCATATGGTGAGTGTTGTTTGTATGGGCTCGTATAAGAAGCCGCGAGAAATCACATGGCTTACCGGTTGCGCCCTGTTATTTCTTTCATTGGGTATTTGCTTTACCGGGTACCTGCTTCCCTGGAGCCAGTTATCTTATTGGGCAACCACAGTGGCGACAAATATTCCCGAGCCGATCCCGCTCATCGGCCCCTGGATAGTAAAAATAATCCGAGGAGGAGAAAGTATCAGTCCGGATACTCTCAACCGTTTCTTTGCTCTGCATGTGGTGGTGATTCCAGCTGTTATGCTGGCCTTGGTTGGAGTTCATTTGTTTCTGGTAAGAGTTTTAGGGATTTCAGACCCGTCAAAGAATAAATCAAAGAAAGATAGCTGACTATGTATAAAAAACCCAAGTATCCCAAGGGCATGACTTTTTTTCCGGCATTTGTGATGGAAGATGTGCTGGTTATATTTATTTTTCTGGCAATATTTTTTGTACCGGTTTTCTTTTTTCCAGAGTTGGTGGTTTTCGGTGACGCCGAAATTCCCGCAGACCCCTTTGACACACCGGAGCATATCAAGCCCGAGTGGTATTTTCTGGCTTCCTATCAGTTTTTAAAGCTGATCCCGTCAGAATTTGGAGCATTGGTCATTCAAACAGTCGGTGTTGCCGCCTTTGTTTTGCTCCCATTCATAGATCGATCCAAAGAAAATAATATACTCAAGCGGCCTGTGTTTTTGCTCATAGTTCTATCCTGCATTCTAAGTTTCATAGGCCTGACTGTTTGGGGATTTGTATCGTAAAGGTGCACGGGCAAAAGGCAAAGAAGCTAAAATGTTGTCTGATTTAAAGCTTAGCTGGACGTTGTGGCCCGCTTCTGCAACTGAAAACTATTGAGACCTTATTTCCGCCCCCAAATTAATCGTGACACAATTAAGTCTTAAAAGTATCTCTACGCTGCGGAAATATCGAATCGCTGTTTCCCTATTGGCGGTTGTGTTGATTGCTGCTGTTTTCTCCGGTTCCCTGGTAATTTACGATTACACAGAACATGACCCTGCTTTCTGTGCCAGCTGTCATATTATGGATTCGGCCTTCGAGTCGTGGGAGGGTAGCATTCACAGGGAAGTTGAATGCCACGACTGCCATTACGCCACAGCGCTGGAACGCAATCGAATGTTGATCAAGACTCTGATTGAAAAATCCCAAAAGGTTTCTGAACGACCTCACGAAAAGATTATCGTGCCTAGCACCATGTGCATCAAATGTCATTGGGAGGGCGAAAAAGATATCCCGAAAATTTCAAAGTCGACCGGTCATGCTTTGCATTGGTTTAAGGGAGGCATCGAATGTACGGCTTGCCACGCTATAGCCCTGCATAAATTTGAGGCCGAACAGCGGTTATGCGAAAACTGCCATGGAAGAGAAAAAACACTTCTCCCAAAAATGCAGGATATGCTCTGCACGCAGTGCCATAGTTTTCGGCAAGGCAAGTTGGTTCCCAATGAGAATGTGTGCGCGGAGTGCCATTCCCAGGTTAAACGTCCCACTGCGGAAAATAGAACCAAGGCGCACCAGCAATTTGATTGCATAACTTGTCATCACACTCATGACTTAAAGCGTCCCGCAAGCAGTTCTTGTGAGAACTGCCATTTCCTGACCATGAAACGTGGAAAACATCCCATTCATCTTGACGCTCTTGAAAACGATTGCCTATCCTGCCATCAATCCCACCAATGGCATATTACGGAAAAAGAATCCAAGATATTGTGCTCCCAATGTCATGACCTCTATTCCCTAAAGACATTTCAATGAAATTTCGGAATGTACCAGTTTGGTAACACTAACCCCGAATGGAAAACGGAAAAGGCCTGCCTTATTGAGAATTGTTTAGTTGTAAAAAAATATTTATCTGATTCGTGGATCGGTAAAAAATAATTGGCAAAAACCTGCCGGGCATTTAGGGCGCTCATCTTGTAACACTTTATAAATTAGTGAGTTAATGTTTTGATGGCGTTTGGGCATGAACCTTGCTAATACCAATGCTTAAGGGCAAGGCATTGATATTTTGCCAGAATACGGAGAAGAGAGAGTGGATTTTCCTATTAAGGAATCGAAATTACCGGGTTGCGCGTTTTGTGCCTCTGGGAATAGATTAGGTTATAATGCAAAACTTCTCATTTTTTGGAGTTTTACAGATGCTTTTTGAGTTTGAAGATTCAGCGTTGGAACCTATTTTTGAAAAAGTAAAAGCAGGGACCCGTCTTTCCTATGAAGATGGGGTAACCCTATGGCAAACCCCCGACCTGCTGGGTGTGGGATATATGGCCAATCTGGTACGGGAAAGGTTGAATGGGAACAGGACCTATTTCATTCACAACCGGCATATCAACCCGACTAATATTTGCATTCACAGTTGTCAGTTTTGTGCTTTTGGAGTCAAGGCCGACCACCCCCATGCTTATGAAAAATCGTTGCAGGATATTTTTTCGGATGCTGAAAAATATAATGGCGGAGAAGTCAGTGAATTTCATATCGTGGGTGGACTGCATCCGGATTTCCCGTTTGAGTATTATCTTGAACTGCTGGAAGGGTTGAAAGAACGCTTCCCGTTGGTTCATATACAGGCGTTTACAGCTGTGGAAGTAGAATACTTTTCCCGCTTGGCGAAGCTTCCTCTAAAAGATACGCTGGAAAAATTAAAACAGGCCGGTTTGGGTTCCATCCCTGGCGGGGGTGCGGAGATTTTTGCCAAACGGGTGCGTCGAAAAATTTGTGGAGAGAAAATCGATGGCGAAGGTTGGTTGCGGGTTCATGAAACGGCCCATCTTGCCGGACTAAAAAGCAATGCCACCATGCTTTATGGGCATTTGGAAACCGCAGAAGAAAGATCGGACCACCTGGTGCGTCTGCGTGAATTGCAGGATCGGACTCATGGTTTTGTGACATTTATTCCGTTAGCGTTTCACCCGGAAAACACCGTGTTAGATTTTTTAAAAACTACACCTGGGCAATTGGATCTCAGGGCACTCGCAGTTTCAAGATTGATGCTGGATAATTTCCCACATATGAAAGCATTCTGGATCATGATCACACCTAAAATAGCCCAGTTGGCCCAGTCTTTTGGGGCAGATGATATGGATGGAACGGTTGTTGAAGAGAAGATTGTTCATGCCGCCGGTGCGGCCACGGATCAGATTTTTCATAAGGATCAAATCATTAACATGATTACACAGTCTGGAAGAAAGCCTGTAGAGCGAGATACTTTGTATGAAAACGTTGAGGAGTTGGAGGGGGCATATTAGACTGTAAAGTTTAGATATATGATATGAAATTTGCATTCAAAAAGCTTGTTTTGACGCAATCTTGACAGAATCTTAATAAAAACTTTACATTAGGGGTGTATATACTTATACTGAGTTATACACCAATACCAGTAGGGCTGATTTTAAGGTCCAGATTTAACGCGTTCCGGGATTACCCGGGGGGGCACTTTCAACTTTTTTGTATGAAAAGGAAAAAATGTTATGGGGTATGAAGGGAAAAAAGTGCTGGTGGTCGATGACTCAGCCGTAATGCGGCAAATTATTAAAAAGAACTTGAAGGAGTTGGGGTTTGCCGATCTTACCGAGGCCGAGGATGGTGCCGCAGGTCTGAAAAAAGCTGGCGAAGGGCCATTAGACCTGATTGTGTCGGATTGGAATATGCCAAACATGACGGGTTTGGAATTCTTAAAAGCCGTTCGCGCCGATGATAGTTTGAAAGGGATTGCCTTTATTATGGTCACTTCCGAAGCGGATAAGGAAAAGATCATGGAAGCTGTGCAGGCCGGTGTCAGTCAGTATATCGTAAAGCCCTTTAATGCAGTCCAATTGGAAGAAAAAATTAAGGCAATAAAATTCTAAGCTTAGAGATGTTTCGGTAGATTTGGGCCAGGCATTTAAGGTGCCTTGATTGAGAGGCTTTGCCCCCCTTTGTGCCAGTAAGCTATTAAAAAACAAGTGTTTTCATATTTTTTGGCGTTGACGGCATCTTAGGTGACATTTTATAATATTAAGGAGATCTGCGCTTAGTGCGCAGAAAATTAAAGGGTTACCTTCAGGATTAGGCCGATTGGGCATTTTACGATTGTGTCCGCAAGATTGGGAAGTTAGTCATCCATACAAGGTTGCTTAATGGAACCGGGAGTTCATTCCAAAAGAAGAGGAACTATTCATGGCAACAATTAATTTCAGCGACGGGAAAATGCCGAGTGTGTTGACGGATGTGAGTCGAGACTCGATATTGTCCATATTCAACACAATTTTCGGAGCAGAACCCAAGTTTGAGGGTGAAGGAAATGGAAAGTCTCTTGGGGATGGAGTGGTGGGAATCATTTCGTTCATGGGGGATGTGAACTATATCATCATGTTGGCTCTTCCCAAAGATTCGGCAATTGCCATGGCGTCCAAGTTTTGTGGTTTCGACATAGATTATGACAGTGCTGATATGGGTGATGTGGTTGGAGAACTGGCAAATGTTTTAGCCGGGGATATTGTTGCCAGAATGTCCCAGGAAGATTTTAAAGTAACCATGTCATTACCAACGATCATGCGTGGTCACGATGTGGAACCCTTGTTGCCCAGAGGCCTGCCTTTAGAGAAGCTCAGCTTTTCGATGGCAGAGGGGCACTTCATGCTGAAGGTGGCTGGAGCTAAATCGGGGGAACTGGTTGGTAGAAAGCCGGGAAGTTGAGTTTTTCCCAAGAGAAAATTACTGACATGCAGGGAACTCTTTTGAATTATTAAAAGCCTGTCGAACTGAGGTCATATAATGAACGACTCTAATAAAGAAGAACCGATTGCTCCTGATCCGACTGATGATAACGGATCGGATCAGAGTGACGGAATGGGTGAAATCGTCAATGAATTTCTGGTCGAAAGCTATGAAAACCTGGACCAGTTGGATCAAGACCTTGTTGACTTGGAACAGGACCCTGGCGACATAAACATTCTCTCCAGCATTTTCAGGACTATACATACTATAAAAGGCACCTGTGGTTTCATCGGTTTTAACAAACTGGAATCTGTGGCGCATATTGGTGAAAACCTGTTGGGCAAACTACGGGATGGCGAATTGAAATTGAACCCCGCCCGAACCAGTGCTCTTCTGGCCATGGTGGATGCTATTCGTCAGATGCTTTCCTGCATCGAAAATGATCACAATGAAGGCAGTGTGGATTATTCCGGTCTGGTTGAAACTTTGACCCGTTTGCAAACGGATGATGGAGCGGCCGAGGTAGTAGTTCCCCCTGCTGCGGAAACGAAGGAAGAAGTTGCCGTCGAAGCGAAACAGGAAGAACCGGCTCCTGAACCTGTCAAGCCTTCTGCTGAAATTGACGAGGATATGGAACCTATCGTCAATGAGTTTCTGGTAGAGAGTTATGAGAACCTGGACCGCCTTGATAAAGACCTTATTGAACTGGAGCAGGACCCCGGCAACACAGAAATCCTTTCCAGCATTTTCAGGACCATTCATACCATAAAAGGTACCTGTGGTTTTATTGGGTTGCACAAACTGGAAAGAGTCGCCCATGTTGGTGAAAACCTGTTGGGTAAACTCCGGGATGGTGACCTGGCTCTTAATCCCCCAAGAACCAGTGCCCTGTTGGCAATGGTGGATGCCATCCGGCAAATGCTGGATTGTATTGAGAAGGATCGTAATGAAGGGGATGTGGATTATTCGAAACTGGTGGATACCCTGGGTAAACTGCTGACCGATGCAGGTTGTGCCGAAGTGGCAACTTCCGAACCGGCTTCCAAGCCTGTAGAAGAGAAAAAAGAAGAGAAAAAATTTGTCCCGGCTGAGGAGAAAAAGGACCGCAGACAGGCTCCTACGGCAGAAGAGGCAGAACATGTAGCCCAGCATGGAGACAAACGCGCTACTACAGACCGGCGTAAAGAAACCCGTGGCGTGGCGGATTCCAGCATCCGTGTGGATGTGGATATCCTCGATCGGCTGATGAATCTTGTTGGGGAACTGGTTCTGGCTAGAAACCAGATACTGCAATATGCTCCCGCCAAGAGCGACTCGTCGTTTATTGCAACCAGCCAGCATTTGAACCTGGTTACTACGGAATTGCAGGAAGGTGTCATGAAAACCCGGATGCAACCCATTGGCAATATCTGGAGCAAGTTTCCTCGTGTTGTTCGGGATCTTTCCATGGCCGTTGGTAAAAAGATTCGCCTGGAGATGGAAGGCAAGGAGACGGAACTGGACAAGACGCTGATCGAAGCGATTAAAGATCCCCTGACGCATATTGTCAGAAACTCCTGTGACCATGGAATAGAATCTCCCGAAAAACGTTTGGAAAATGGCAAGGATGAAGAAGGTGTTTTGTTATTGCGTGCTTTCCACGAGGGGGGACAGGTCAATATTGAGATCATTGATGATGGTGGCGGGATTGATCCTGAGAAAATTAAAAAAATAGCTCTTGAGAAAAATGTTATCACGCAGGAGCAAGGGGATAGAATGGGCGACCAGGAACTGGTCAACCTTATTTTTGCCGCCGGATTTTCTACCGCCGAAAAGGTGACCAATGTGTCCGGACGGGGTGTGGGAATGGATGTGGTTCGTACCAATATTGAAAAAATTGGCGGAACCGTAGTTATTCAGAGCTACCCTGGAAAAGGTACAACCCTGCGAGTCAAGATTCCTCTTACTCTGGCAATCATTCCGGCTCTGATTATTACCACTGGCGAGGAACGTTACGCCATCCCGCAGGTGAACCTGCTTGAACTGGTTCGTCTTGACGGAGATCAGGCCAAGAAGTCTGTTGAACAGATTCAGGGTGCTCCGGTTTACCGCTTGCGCGGCAACCTGCTTCCTTTGGTTTCCCTCAATGATGCGTTGAAGGTAGACAAGGAAGAAGAAAGCGACGCTATTAATATCGTTGTCCTGCATGCAGACGAGCGCCAGTTTGGTCTGGTAGTTGAAGGAATCAGCGATACCGAGGAAATTGTGGTCAAGCCTCTGAGTAAACAGCTCAAAGGTATCTCTGCATTTTCAGGGGCAACCATAATGGGGGATGGAAAACTGGCATTGATTCTGGACGTCATGGGGCTTGCCCAAAAATCCAGCGTCATTTCCGGTCATCAGGATAAGACTCTCGCCAAAGCGGCATCAGCCCAGGGAGCCGCAGGTGATCGTCAAACCCTGCTCATCTTTGGTTTGGAGGAAGATGATCGCATGGCGATACCGTTGTCTGAGGTTGCACGTCTGGAAGAATTTAAACGCTCAGAAGTTGAGCAATCAGGTGAACAGGATGTGGTGCAGTATCGTGGAGAAATTATGCCTCTGGTTTACCTTAAAAAGGTTCTGCGTGGTGACTCTTCACAGGAAGCTGCTGATACAGACTTGATGCAGTCTATTGTTTTCACCAAGGATGGCAGGAGCGTTGGGCTGGTCGTTGAGCGCATCGTCGATATTGTAGAAGAATCGGTAGAGGTTAAACGTGGGGCCAACCGCCCTGGGGTACTGGGAACCATTGTTGTGCAAGATCGGGTGACCGACCTTCTTGACATTGAAAGTGTGGTTGCATCTGCCGACCCTAGTTTCCTGGTTGATACACAAAGTGTTGCATTATTAGAGGAGGCTTGACATGACTGAGCAAAAACAATTTTGTACTTTCTATCTCGACAACCATATGTTTGGGGTGAAAGTTGAACAGGTTCAGGAGGTTTTTCGTTACCAAGCGATGACTAAAGTTCCTCTGGCACCTCCCGAAGTGCGTGGGCTGATCAATCTGCGTGGGCAAATTATCACGGCCCTTGATCTAAGGCGGCGGTTAGGTATGGAAGTCCAGCCTGAAGACAAGTTGCCAATGAATGTGGTGGTGAGAACGGAAGATGGGGTAGTGAGTCTTCTGGTTGATGAAATCGGAGATGTGCTGGAAGTGTCCGAAGATGTTCATGAACGACCGCCTGAAACCATCCCTGAAGGGGTAAGGAATCTGGTGCTGGGTGTCTATAAATTGGATGGCAAGTTGCTGTTGATTTTGGATTCTGAAAAGGCAGTGAATGTTGGCCACGCAGTGGCTTGACCCCAAAGGTTATATCCGTCCCACTTTCAATTTTGCGATGATTTTTTGCCCTATGTCTTTGAGCGGCAGGATTTCATCTGCCAGACCGGCTCGAGCGACAAAGCCGGGCATTCCCCATACCACGCTACTTTGTTCGTCCTGAACAATCACCTGGCCTCCTGCCTGCTTGACTTGTTCACAGCCTCTAAGGCCGTCCTGACCCATCCCTGTCAAAATAACCGATAAGGTTTTGGCCCCATAAATTTCCACGACAGATCGAAATAAAGGGTCTACTGCAGGCCGGCAGGAATTTTCCTGAGGGCCCTGGTTTGTTTGCAAATAAACCCCAGTGCCCTTTTTTTCAAGAACCATATGGTAGTCTCCCGGCGCGATCCAGGCTTTTCCCGGCTCGAGTTTTTCACCGGCTTTTCCTTCCTGAATTTCCAGCGGAGATTTCGATGTCAGTCGTTCCGCAAGTAGCTTGGTGAAAAAGGGTGGCATATGTTGCACCAGAACTATCGGCACAGGCAGATCACCCGGAAGAGTAGGGAAGAGCTCTGCCAAGGCATTGGGTCCGCCGGTGGAAACGCCGATTGCGAGAATATCGAATTTCTGGTTCGGGGATGTTTTGGCAAAAGAAGGTTTTACGATTGGGGTAGCTACTTTAGCGGCAGGTTTTGGAACTATAACCGATGAAGTTTGCAACCCCGCTTTTTTCGCACAAAATGTCTTGATCTTGGGGATCAGTTCATCCCGTATCCTTTGCATGGCAACCGATACGCTTCCCACGTTTGCGGGTTTGGTGACATAATCCGTAGCCCCAAGAGCTAAAGCTTCCAAAGTTTTTGCCCCACCCCTCTCGGTAAGGGTGCTGAACATAATGATGGGTAAGGTGGGGTAGAGCTTTCGGGCTTCGGCGAGGGTTTCAAGCCCATCCATTTCCGGCATTTCAATATCCAGAGTCAGGATGTCGGGATTGATTTGCGGAATTTTTTGTAAGGCGATTTTACCGTTGGCGGCGGTAGCCGCTACTTCAATATCAGGATCGCCACTTAGTGTGTCGGTAACAATTTTCCTGACAACTACTGCATCGTCAACGACGAGTACTCTGATTTTTCGCATAGCAAGATTAGAAAAACTGGCGAGAGTTTATTGAAAGTTTATAAGGTCAAAAAAAACAACACTGTGTAACCTTAACCCAAAAGGGTTTGAATATCCAGCACAATCCTGAATGCAGACCGTCTATGTCCATTCCGATATAAACTTTGATTCCGTAAGATTGAAACATTTAAATGATTAAAGCTGTGTAATACTGATTTAACTAACCAATTAGGAGGTTTTGCGATGGGAAACTGGTTGATGCTGACATTGGTAGGTAAAGACCGTCCCGGAATTGTTGCCAAAATCAGCCAGGCTTTATTTGATCTGAGTGGAAACCTTGGGGAAACATCAATGACCCGCCTTGGCGGCAACTTCACCATCATGCTCATGGTCTGTGTTCAGGAAAAGAAATCCGCTGTGCAGGAAAAACTCCAGCCTGTATGTGATGAGCTGGAACTTTTTTTTCATTTGGATGAGATAGAGGGCAGGTTGCACCAGCATATCGAACCGGACGTTCGAATCAGTATTCATGGTGCCGATCAGGCCGGTATCGTTGCTCGTGCCACCAGTGCTTTGAACAAAGCCGGGCTGAATATTCTCAACCTTGAGTCGGACGTAGGAGGGCACCCGGACAGCCCTGTTTATGTCATGCATATCGAGGGTGTTGCCAGTAAGGGATTAGAAACTCTGGATCAAGCTCTGCAAACATTGTCACGTGAAAACGATGTGGTGGCCCGTATGACCCCTATTGATACCATGGTCGGATAACCATGGCGCACCAGAATGTTCTGCTTTATCCGGATGAAAGACTGACGCAAGCCTCTCAGCCTGTAAAAGAGTTTTCTGAAGACCTTAAGAGTTTTATACATGATCTTGAAAAAACCTTTCGCTCTTTTCCCGGGTGCGTGGGAATTGCGGCTCCTCAGGTGGGCCGATTTGAAAGAATTGTTCTGGTAGATATTTCCCATAAACCTCAGCATGCGAATCATGGATTTTTGGTGTTGATAAATCCTGAAATCACGTTTTTTGAGGGAAGGAGTATTGGCAGGGAAGGCTGCCTTTCGGTTCCTGACTATACTGGCAAAGTAGAGCGGGCCAAATCTATCAGCATGGAAGCCCTGAACGAAAACGGCGACAAACATGTGTTTCAAATGTCTGGTTACGAGGCCCGTGCAGTTCAGCACGAGATTGATCATTTAGACGGAAAGCTGTTTCTGGACCGGTTGGTTGGCAGGCGAAATGCCTTGAGCAAAAGGGCCGAGCTTTCCATTTAATTTCAAAAGGGATTTTGTTTTATTGGCCTATGGGAAGTGTGAGGAGCGGGGCATTATCTTTGATTTTGCCTGCCTGCAATGAAAAAATCTGAGCCAGAAGTGAAAACGTGGACTTGGATGACAAATCCGTATCGTCAATATAAAACCAGGTTCCGCGATAAAAAATAACCATGAAACCCGTTTCCGGGCTTTCAGGAAGAGAACGAATTCTCAATAAGTCACCAGTCATTTCCTGCCAGTCAAAAATATTTCCGGCGGGTGTTTTTGTACGGGTTACCTTGCCTTGCAAAACATCCTGACTGGGAACCTCAACCGCCTGAGAAAGATAAAATAATATTCCTAAAAGAGAGCGGGTCACGATTCGGATCTGGTTTGTTGCGTTAAAATCAGGTGAAAAAGTCAGCACGTAACGGGTTTTCCCAGGCTCTACGTTCATCGCAAGGGCAAACTGTTTTGCCTCTTCCCGGTTTTTATCCTCTTCGTTTATATGCAGAAGTAATTGGGGTACTCCATTGGATTCGTAATAAGACAGGCTTATGGCACCTTGAACCTGTAACGTCCGCAAAAGTTTTACAGCCGATGCGAAGCCCTTAAATTTAGGGGCAAGGCTGGGAGTCGGGCCCGATGCGCTGGGGGCATTTTTTTGGGAATTCATCTGTTGAAAACATAAGCGGAAAATTCTCTCTATGCTCCAGCCGGAATGAAAAAGAAGTGCGATGGTTTGCAAGGGCAGGGGAGATAATACGCGTTGTATGAACTTGTCTCCCTGTAAAGGGGAGTAGGTTACGGTGGGTTTTTCGGTTAGCCCCATGCTTCCTCCTAACCCAAAGAGTCCTCTGACACCATCCTGTAAAGTGGCGCTGGCATTAGCGGTGGTTGACAAGGTGAACTGGGATGCCACACTGCTGACTTCCATGAAGAACGGAGTGTCTCGGTATTTGAGGCGGACCAAATTGAGCAAAAGCTGTTCGTCATTGGTTCTTTGAATTGCGAGATTGTAGTTACTTCTTTCGCTTTTCAATGTGGTCGGACCCAGGTTCGCGCAACCTGTGAATGACAACAGGAAAAGAGCGATTAGGCAAAGAAGTAATGAGATATTTGAAGAGAAATAACGCAAGTTCATAAAAAATAAGTATCGGGTTTACGGGTTTTTCAATACATTCTGATTTGCCAAATGAATGGTTGAAGTGGGAAATGCTGCCTCTGCTCCATTTTGTTCAATAATTTTCAGGATATTTAAAAGGATGTCCTGCTTGATAACGTGGTACTTTTCCCAATTGGTTGTTTTGGTAAAAGTATAGATGAAAAAATCAAGGGAGGAGGGGGCAAAACTATTGAAATGGACCATCAAGGTTTTATTGCTATCGATTTCAGGGTGGTTTTTTAACATCGTCTCAACCTGACCCGTGATCGCTTCCATTTTGCCTGCGTCATCATAGCGGATTCCGATGGTCTCCTTGATTCTCCGATTCTGCATGCGTGAAGGATTTTCTACTGCGATTTGTGAAAAAACTCCATTGGGAATATACATCGGTCGCTTGTCAAAGGTTCGTATTAAAGTGACTCTCCAGCCTATTTTCTCGACAACGCCTTCAATCTCGCGATCTGGCGACCGGACCCAGTCTCCTACCGCGAAAGGTCGGTCCATATAAATAAAGAGTCCTCCGAAGAAATTTGACAGCAGGTCTTTTGCCGCAAAACCCACAGCTATACCACCGACACCACCAAAAGCCAGGACGCCGGAAATGCTGAATCCGAGTGTTTGCAGTATCATTAACACTGCTGTGATGACAACGGATATGCGGGCCAGTTTTGAAATGGCATCCAGCGTTGTTGCGTCGATATCTTTTCCCGCAGTCAGATAACTTTTTTCAGCTTGCTGAATTGTGAGAACTAAAAACCAGGCCAGGGCGGCTATAATAATTGCATCGCGCAAGGGGATGAAGGCTTCCAGAATCACGGCTCCGGTAGCCTTGCGAATGATTTCACTGGCGAAGGCGATTCCAGTTATCCAGATAATGGCACTTAACGGACGGGGAATGGATAGAAGGAAGGCATCATCCCATTTGTTCTTGGTGGTTTGTGCTTTTTTGGATAAGGTTCCAAAAATTTTCTTTTGGAACAAATCCACAAGCAATGCCACGAACAGGACCAGAAATGCCTGAAGTATGTATACGTTTTCCTGAGTTAACAGTTGACTAAGTCCTGCCATTTATTTTCATTCCTTTAAGCCATTTCTGGTGCTGAAAGTAACATATTTCAAGGGGGTGAGGAATATTAAATACTAATTCATTGATTATTGGTTTGAGTTTATGTAATGTTTCCAAATACTACTTTTTAAGACTTTGAGGTTTGTTGTGGATCAGGTTAGTGAGTACATGGTAAAGGTGGTGAGGGATATTGACGTGGGGGCCTCTGTGAGGGATGCGGCGGAAAAACTGGGCTCTTTGGGGATCGGTTCGTTGCTGGTGAAAAAGGGTAACGAGTACGTGGGAATGGTCTCGGAAATGGAAATTACTCGCCAGTCGGTGGCGAAAAACCTTGATTCAAACAGTACCAAGGTTGGCGATATATTGAATCCCGATATTGACTATATCGACCAGGAAGAAACCATGTCCCGCGCTATTGCCATAATGAGGGAGAAAAAGCTCCGTTATCTTGTAGTCAGGGATGGAAAAACCGTGACGGGAATTCTTTCGGTAAAAGATCTGCTGACCTATTATGAAAAGTGGTTCCAGTTAATCCTTTAAAGAGCACAAAAAAAACGCCCCGCTTTTGCAAGCGGAGCGTTATTGAAGCACAGGAGCTTCCGTTAACTTGTGGTTAACAAATTACTCCGGAAGCTCCCCAGATACTTTCATAGATCACGGGATCACCTCCTTCTCAGGGGGGTTGTATTACAGTGCCATAGGTTTCCCTGTTAAACCTACCGCCCGGAAACAACATAATCCAGCAACAACTTAGAATCCTTGACCACCTTTTTGCAAGAGTTTATTTCTCCCTGGCAACGCATATAACAACCGCTCCAATGATCGCAATGGACGTAGAGCCAGTGCGTGGGCTTGGTTTTAATGTCCTGGCCTAGAATTTCTACTGTCCCCTCTTGATTGACCGTGTATGTTTTTACGGCGCCGGGAATGGTTTTTGGAAGAACAAGGCCATTGGAGGCGCAAGAGGTTAGAAAAGAAATTGCGAACACTATTAAAGTTAAACCTATTGTTTTTTTCATTCTCTTCCCTTTCCTTCCAGGTGCGGGTTAGTACCCAAGTTTCGATTAGCGCTAATTATAGCACCCCTTTTATAAAATCCTAAACATTAGCACGAAAGAGAATGGTTATTCTGGGAGGGGATTTATACCTGCGATTTAAATCAGGATATCCAGGGTATGTTTTTTGACCTGTTCTTGGATCTCAGACTTTTTACTGTTCAGGCTTTCTTCCAATTGTTCCTTGAAGGATTTTTGATCCTTTTTCTTTTTAAATGTCCAAGGTTTTTGTCTGTTCCCGCCTAACAGGGCATCTTCTATTTTCATTGATGTTCCTCACAGGATTCAACTTATGTATTTCTTATCGTTTCTTAAAAAAAAAATCTTTATTTTTTGACAGGAAATGAACTGAAAAATCGTATTTTATTGGAAATTAGAGTTTTACCCCCCTCTTTGAGGTGGTTTACTTTACATTTGTAAATAATGTAATATTTGTGAGAAGGGATCAGCATTATGGCTGAAGACTCTTGCCAAGGAAGGATGGTGTACCCAATGTCAGGGGCTCAATCAAAAATACTGGTGGTCGACGATGAGGTTAAGGCCTGTCAGCTGTTCTCAAGGTTCTTATCCAGTCAGGGGTTTTTAGTTCAAACTGCATCGGATGGGAAAGAGGCCCTGATCAGAGTCGATGAATTCCAGCCAAACTGTATTTTGCTGGATGTGAGGATGCCTCATGGTGGACTGGAGTTGTTGTCGCGTTTTAGAAAAAAACTGCCGGATTCCAGCATCATCATGGTTTCCGCGATTATTGAGCCTGGTCAGGTGGGAGACTATTTGACCGAAGGTGCCTATGCCTGCATTAAAAAACCCGTAGACATGAACATCCTTCTGGAAAAGATTGAGCAGGCTTTGAAGCACCACTAGGCGTGGGGCCAGCAAGCAGTAGCTCTTTACTGCGGGCAAAGTGTTGTGGCCTCGGCTTAAAAAGTTCTTGCCCAGGTGCTTCCCCTGCTAAGGGGCACTAGCCAGCGTGATACCCCTTCTACCCCTTCGGGGCATGAAATTATGGAAGAAATATAACAGGCTCACGAAGGCAAATGAATGAACATAACTCGCTGGACCTCATGAGTAATAGCTTTGACTGCTAGCAAACCTTGCCTTCGGCTCGGTGGGCTCTTGCCCAGTAGCCTCCCCCGCTAGGGGGTCAGGCGGCTTGTAAAAACACTTGCAGGGCAGAGTTGATATGCTTGTTGAGCTCTTTGCCTAATCTTTCCCGGGATATTTCTTGAGGCAGTTCGATTTTTTTCCAGGCAGTCTGATTCATGGGGAAGGGAAACGGGCTTTCTCCGCTATCGCCCAGTGCCAGGGTATTAACAATATAGTCTGCTACATGAACGATAGAAGTCTCTTTGGCAAAGTTGGGGTTTTTTCCTGGTTGATGATGATCGCCGACAACCTCCTGGAGAAATACAGGCAGGCCCCAGGTTTTTAAAAGATGCTTGCCGATATCTGCATGAGTAAACCCCATAATGTCCTTCTCGGACTCATGAAGTGAGATGTTTTCTGACTTGCATCGCATGAATACCGATAGGATATTGAAAGGTACTGTCAGAGCTATTATCAGCCGGCCGATATCATGGAGCATGCCCGCCACAAAAAACTTTTCAGTATTAACTTCCCCGCTGTGCGAAGAAATTATTTTCGCCGCCAGCCCACAAGCGACACTGTGTCTCCAAAACGAATCCATATTCATCACACTATCTGGAATACCCTTGAACCGTTCCATGATGACGGTTGAGATGACCAGGTTGTTCAACTGTTCCAGCCCTACCACCCCGATGGCATGCGATATGGTTTCTATTTTTGAAGGAAACCCGAAGTAAGCACTGTTAACAATTCGCAATAACCTTACGGAAAGCCCGGGATCAGTAGCTATGATATCTGAAATTTCCTCAAAAGATCCCTCAGGATCATCCATGGCCTCTTTGAATTCATAATAGACATCTGGAAGCGAAGGGATCTGTACGTCCGCACTGAAGAGTTCCTGAATTTCCATCAGTTCTTACCCAGAACTGCAACGGATGGCATGAGAGGAATCTTCGAAAACAGAAATTCTATGGGGTAGAGAAAATGAAACTCAGGTGGGCTGGCTAAAGTTTTGGCAGGTGGTAAAAATAAAGTTCCAGAATTGCGATCGAAAGGTTCCATGACTCGTTCTCCCCAGAAAGTTGGAAACCGTATATAAAATATATTCTGTTTCGTGAATAGCATTTTTTACATGCCGAATCAAGAAGAAGAAATGCGAAATTTTGCAATGTGGAAGCGAGTTACAATTTGTTTTCTTAATCTGTAGCGAAAGAATTTGAAAAAACGGCAATAAGCAATTACAAGGATAAGGAAAGTCGTTGTTAAATATGTCGAGATTTTTTTTTAATCAATTTCAAATTATTAAAGGATTTCCTTAAAGAAAAAGGCATTCAGGAATGTCCTGAATGCCTTTATTATAGGGGATGATTGTCAGCCAAGAGGTAGTGGATGCGCTGGAAATAGTTGTGGAATCGAAGAGAAAGAAGAAGGTTAGATAAGGGGGAGATTATCAATGGAGACTATCATGGCATTAGGTAGTGTAGGGGTATTGTTTTTCTTCACTCTTCTTTTTGTTCTTGGAATTTTAATTCCACTATTTTTGAATCCTATTTTGACGGGGGAATTATGGAGGATAAAGATTATTTAATTGAGGAGTACAAAACCTTACGCCAAGAAATCTTACAAAAACAAATTATTGCTGTTAGTTATTTCACCTTTGCCATTTCTGTGAGTGGGGCCATTTTAGGATATGCTTTAAAGGAAAAAAGTGGTTTTGCTTTGCTGGCTCCCTTAACTATATTAATACCTAGCGTTTATTTGATTTTCTATCAATTTGAGCACCAGGGTCGAATTGGTGCATATATTCGAAGGGAAATTGAACCAAAATTAGAAGGTTTAAGTTGGGCGACCAGCTGGCACGGGTTTTTAGAAAGTGGTCTTTGGAAACCCAAAAGCCAATTGTTGAAAATTGGAGTTGTAGAGGCTGTGTTGATTTCTATCCACGCTACTCAGGTTTTATGTGTTATTGCTTCTTATCTTTATTGGAGTGACCCGCTCTTAAAAATAATCCCAATTTGTGTTGGTTTTTTTATATTTCTTCACATTTTTCATTCTATTGCCTTTGCTAAAACTGCGATTGATTATGAAGCCCACTATGACCGATGGAATGATTATTTTGAAAGTGAGTAAAGAGTAGAAAATTTAATACCCAGGTATTTTGTTATTCAAATGGATGCCAGGAAAATAAAAAAGGGCCTATGGGAGATATACCCATAAACCCTTGCTTTATAATGGTACGCCCGAGAGGATTCGAACCTCCGACCCTCGGTACCGGAAACCGATACTCTATCCAGCTGAGCTACGGGCGCAAAATTTAGATTATACTTCTGGCCTTGCAACCTTCCTCGAACCCGGCTACGGTTCCTACTTGAGTATCCAGTTCTCGAGCGAACTCTTTGATCATCTTTAAACGCCAGGTCCACCACTTGGCTTCTGCCTGCACTTCTTCCGAAGCTTCCGTGG
>Ga0233434_1001085_pt1 | contig 28062 bp, 24 predicted proteins | sample SI_122_August201_4_FD_182738 | JGI IMG/M metagenome (GOLD analysis project Ga0233434, IMG submission 182738) | Seawater microbial communities from Saanich Inlet, British Columbia, Canada - SI_122_August2016_120_MG | ecosystem: Environmental > Aquatic > Marine > Inlet | place: Canada: British...
TGTTGGATGGTATGCGGGGGAATTGGGAACATATGAGGGTGATGTTGGATGGTATGCGGGGGAATTGGGGACATATGAGGGTGATGTTGGATTGTATATGGGGGAATTGGGGACAACATAACCCGATGAATTGGGTGGCATATCTGGTGATTTCGGGATATAGTCCAAGGCATAGCCAGAATAACCGATAGGCTCTGATTCGTTTTGGAATATGTGGCTTATGTCGATAACAATACCGATTTTTTCTTTATTAATATCGGTAATCGCAAACCATGAAATGGCGTTCCTATATTGGACACTGTCAATGATGGTTTCGATAATATAATATTTATTTTCATCCTCTTTGATTAAATAAAATTTACTATTATTATATTTATCGTAAATATCCATTAGTGATTCCCAAACACTTCCCTCACACATTTTCATAAAGTTCTTAACGGCAAAACCAGTAAGTGGAACATTCATACTTTCTTTGAATCGAGAGAAGGATAGCCGTGTCTTTTCTTGTTTACCCTTAGGTAATTTAACCGAATCCACATCCATTTTACGTTTATTTGGTTCACTTGTTTTCTTAATTTGTGGTTTAAATTCGGTCGGTTCGACTTTAATTGGGACAATGTCAGCATTATCTCTGGGGACCAGGCGCATAGAAATACCCATACTTTCACATTCTTGTGTAAGCATTTTTGTGCTATAGGGAACTCTTATAGGAACAACATTTGCCTGTTCACTATTAGGCATGTCCAATTTAACATCCTCCATAAATTCTTCATTGGTAAAATTAACAGGTCCATCATTCGATGGGCAAATAAACCGATTTGTGCTATTATTACCAATCGCAACCATACCACTCATATCGCTAATATGGTAATCATAAGAGTCACTACGATCTATCAACGATTCTTTTAAAAATGCCGAAGTACCATGTGCCAGAATAGCATCACGTTCCATCTCACCTATTCTCAAACCACCACCAACCGCTCGCCCCGAAGGTGGTTGTCGGTTTTTCAATGTATATTTTCCAGTGCTACGCGCATTTATTTTATCTTTCACCATATGTTTTAGTCGCTGGTAATAGGTTGGTCCAATAAATAATTTGGTTTCTAATTGTTTACCGAGAATACCACCATAGAGCACTTCATCACCATGTCGCATAAAACCGCATTTATTTTCTAATATATCAGATACATCTTCACTATTAATATTGGTGAATGGTGTGGCGTCAGCGAAAAATCCCATTGTGCAACAGACTTTACCTTGTATACATTCGATAAATTGACCAAGTGTCATTCTACTTGGAATAGCATGCGGATTAATGATTAAATCCGGTGTAATACCATCCTTTGTAAAGGGCATGTCTTCTTGACGCAATACCATACCTAATACACCTTTTTGTCCATGTCTACTTGCGAATTTATCCCCTAAGGCAGGTTCGCGGAGAGTACATAGTCGCACCTTACAAATGCGATGATTATGGGTGTTCATATAGTCAATAAATACTTTGTCCACAACACCATCACCATCAGACTTTACGGCTTCACTATTATCAATATAATTATCACCGTTTTTCGTATATTTACCAATAAGAACATCGTTTCCTTGAACATAATCCCCTTCATTAACCAATCCCTGTTCATTTAATTTCGAGTAATTATATTCGCGACGGATATCTACCTCGCTGACCAAAGTTGGATTACCAATAATATCCTCAATATTATCTTTGGAATCATAGCGTTCTGTGGTCTCGTATGTTTTAAAATAAAATGACCGGAAAAGCCCACGTTCAACAGCAGTCTTATTAATTATAATGGAATCTTCCTGATTATAGCCAGTATAGGAACCAATTGCTACAATCGCATTCATTCCAGTAGGTAGTGTCGTATTCATTGAGAATTGGCCGAGTCGAGTATTAATTAGAGGACGCTGAGGATAACTTAATACATGTGCCGATATATCAAAGCGATTCCTAAAATTGCTGACATACATACCGACTGATTGTTTGGATTGACCTGTCCCGTATACATTTCGGGGCGCCTGACTACAATTAGAATAGGGTATATTATATCCCAAAAATCCCATAATGATACTTGGGTGAATTTCCATATGAGTATAACCCGTATCACTGTTTAATCCAATCAAGTCATTCGCTATATAACTACCATTAGTTTCATCGGTATCAATAAATTCTATAATACCGCGATTAGAGTGTAGATCAGCCTCAATATTTTTTTTATCATAGCCAACGGTATATGGATTATTATAGCTACAATTATAGATATCTAATTTACGATTATTCTCCTTAAACCCACCGAGAAATTCATTCCAGGTATATGTATTATCGCGAGCACCCTTAAAATGTTTATCGGATACAAGTAGTTTGTCATTATCCACTATATATAGTGGACGAGTACAACGACCACCATCCGTTAATAATGTGAGTTCCATATCTGAATAATTAAATGCTATGGATGTGAATACGTTAATAAGACCATTACGTCTTAATGTTTTGAGTGTATTATATAATTGTAAGGGTTCTTCGTGGATACCGATCCATTTACCATTAACAAACACCTTTACTTTATTATATATATGTTCTGGAAATAAATCATCCAATGGTAATACACCATGTTCGTAAAGCATCTCAATAATAGGCTTGGAACTACAGCCAAAAGTAATATGGGATAATACCGACATATGTTTCTTTATACCGATATTACCACCATCAGGAGTTTCAGCTGGACATATAATACCATATTGTGTTCCGTGAAGTTTACGTTGACCCATCATAATCATATCTCCGAGTGTATTAATTCTTCTCAGATGTGATATAGTTCCCACCGATGAAAGTCGATTGAGTAATTGTATCAGCCCCTTTTTATTAAGAATTGTCCCGATTTTAAAAGCTCGCATGAAAGAATCCGTCATGACTTTGGAATTAAAAATGGTTTTAAGGTTATTGGAATTAATAATTTTACTATAATTGTCATTTTGATATTCATTACCATTAAAACGATATTCACTATCTATTGCTATTTTCACATCCCGTTGTAATTGTTTATAGTTTTCTCTAAATAAAGAGGCTAATAGAAAACCAGATAAATCAACACGTTTAAACATAAAACTGTCACGATCGGTTGGTTCCCGTATACCTAATTTTACTTCTAATAATTTAGTGACAACATAGCCCAAATAATAGGCTTTAGTTTTGTAATTATTACCCAAATGTGGAAATAAATCCGTGGCGATATTATCCAAAAGATGGCTCACGGTTTTACCATGAGTTAACACGGATAGAAACTTAATAGCCATTTCTTTATCGTTTATTAGCATCGCATCTTCTATTGATGGACGCAATTCTTCCATAAATAATTCGGCTTTCTTTGTGCTTAAATTCAATAAGATATATTCCAAAATCTCTTTATCACTTTCAACTCCGAGTAATTTAAATAGGATAAATAATGGAATTTGCTTATGAATCATGGGTAGCCTGACCGTTATTGTATCATTTTGAGAATTAATATTAACGACAGTTGTTCTCGCATATTTGAATGAATCTTCTGGGATGGATTTAATTTGTGCCGAATACGAATAGAGCGAATCACCCGAAGCGACAATATAGAGTTTATTTTCCGCTTTACGTTCATGTGATACAATGACTTTTTCTTGACCTTCAACCACAAAATAGCCACCTTGATCATATGGACATTCACCCATCTGTTTTTTCATTTCCATTGTTGCGTCACTCACTATACATAGATTTGATTGCAACATAATAGGTATGCGTCCAATGTTAATTTTATCAAATGTTTTGGAAATAATAGTTGGTTCACTGTCTCCATCGTTAATAATATGATATTCTACGAGAATATCGCAAAATAAAAATGAACTATACGTTAAATTGCGGAGACGTGCTTCATTCGGATATAACTGTGTTTTGGTTTCGCGTCCAATGTCATCTTCTTTATATATAACCGGTTTTGCTATATATATAGAGGTGCTATCCTTACCACCATAATAAATATGCGTTTCGTATTTATAGTTATCGGTTTCGGTATTATATTCTTTATATATAATTTGTGGATTATATTGTTTGAATGTCTGAGGGATTTTATCTTCAATAAAATCGTTAAATGAATCCAAGTGATGTTTTGTTAAGTAATTACTGGTATTCTTAAAGTAATTATTGATGATATCCCATGTATTATGTTCAAAATCCCTGGTCATTTACTATATAGTGTATATATAAAAAAAAATCTTAAGTAGTATTATTTGCTGGATTCAATAAAAAATAATAATATGGCTATAATCAATAAAACCAGACCCTCGTAAAACATTCGGCCATCTTTTGTTAATATTTTAACCATTTCTTTAAAATAAAATAAATAGCGCGATATTAATTCGGCATTACTACTGGATTCCAAATAGCCATCAGGTCGTTGTTCTTCTTCTTCTCCTGTAGTAAAATTGGAAAATTGTTCATCGCTTTTAGGTGCGAATAATGACGTAATATCATTCATAATGTCAAGAGAAACATTGGCAAATTCGGTTTCTATTTTACCAATTTCTATTATTTCCGGATTCTGATTTTTTTGTTGTTCGTATATATTTATATTTTTATTCATATCGGCCAATTTATGATATTCGATGGATTTTTGTTTATTGATTTCCGTTTCGTATAATTTATTTTTATATTCTTTATTATCGGCCAAAGTTCGCGATAAATCGATTAAATCAAAGTCGAGATTGAGTTTAGTATTTAATGCTAATTTCTTTTCATATAATTTAGTGGTAAAACGCTGTTTTATATCATACTTGTTTAATATTTCATCATTAACACTAAAATATTTCCCATAATTTTTAGAAGTGCGTATAATGGCCTTTAGGACCCACGAATCGGTAGTGTCTATGATTTCATTATTGGTTAAGACATTATTAATTATGAATAATATACATATATAGTTAATTTCCTTGATATCTTCTACATTATAATTAGTTTCATTTATAGAAAACTCATACATATCATCGATGGCAAATAGTTCATTTATTTTAATAACATTGAGTAAAGTATAATATTTTTTGTGTATAATGAGTTTCTTTGTATAATAATCCAGACCAATTTTCTCCATTGGCATTAATATATCGAGATTATTGTTAAGATTTTGTATGATACCTTCTTTGGTTAATGATATAATGTTGGGGTTTTTCTTAATCAATTCAATTATTCTTAAATCGGTAAATCCGTATATGGGGAATAATCGCGCAAATGCTAATATATTTTCTATATCTTTATAGTTAATGCGTTCTATATCATCGGTATTGGTTGATGAATATTTTTGAATATTAAATTTTACTAATTCTTCGGGTTTGGTGATATTTTCACGTAATAAAATATCAATAATTTCATTTTTATCACTTAGTAGTGTTAAATTCTTAAAGATGAATACTAACCGATCTATATTAGTTCGTTTATATAGTGTTATAATCACCGAATCCGCTATAATGGGTAGATTGAATTTGTTCCTATGAATATATTTCTTTCTATTTTTATCTATGGTATTATCATTTGATGGCAAACTAACTTTTTTTTTGGCTAATTCATTTTCAGCAGTGGCGTTAATATTCCATCGTTGAATAATAAGACTGGATTCCGTATCATTTAATAAATATGTTAGACTATCATTCGTATCATTGACCAAATTTAACCCAAATATATAATCGGTTAGTTCACCGATTTTTCCCAATTTGGTTTCCATACGAGGAAGTATGTCCTTAAACGTATTATTTTTATTCACTTTCATCTGATAGGTCTGTTTATCATTTTGTATTTTAATGTAAATATTAAATGTTGATGAACCAACACCATCCACCTTATCCACCTTAGCCATATTATCCATATTAGCGTCATTAACGGCCGTCACGTCATTATCAATCGGCGCGGCATTATTGGTGGCATTATTGGTGGCATTATTGGTGGCATTATTGGTGGCATTATTGGTGGCATTATTGGTGGCATTATTGGTGGCATTACCAATAGGCGCGGTTTGAAAGGATTCGTTGGTCGTGCGGAAAACCAAATAAATCCAAATGAATAGTAATAGTAAACTAATGCGTTTATCTATAAAATAGCCTGCGCATCCAGCAATTATAGCTATAAATCCTAATATATTATTTTTATTAATAAATAATAGTAGTGAATAAAAAATAAATACTACAATATTTTTTTTTAAAATAGTATTGTCCATTATAATATATAATCAATATAATAATAAGTTAAATAACATCTATCAATTCAACATGCGATAACATAACATTGCGACAACAATATCTTTTCAAATTTAGTTCATCCAAAGCTTTTCCTTCTGCTGTTTTTTTTACATTATTAACATCTATAATTGTCTCGTCAGCATTTCCTTTATATTTAATAACCAATTTTTTATATGTTTCGTGTTTATCAGCAAGCACTTTGCCACACGTCCAACATCTTACGGGGATAATCATGATATATATATATGATATGATATGATATTATATTTATTATTTATAATAGATTTAATATCATCAATTTTTTTTTCTTAAATATTATTTTATTTATATTACCTAAATATATATAAATATATATATGGTAATAAAATCAATGTTTACTTCGTATCTAACCCAAACAACATTAACCTTTTTTAATAACATATTTTCGAAACCAAATGAAAAAAACTTTATAATTGACCCATTTACCTGTATGGTCCGTCTAGCAGTTCTATCATTCAAACCGATAGGTACTAAAATTAGTGTTAATGATAATAAAATCGCATTTTGCGAACCAGGATTATTCCAAGGACCCTTGCGATGGTCTAAAGGCGATAACCGTGATGATCTACATAATTTATTTTTCCCGATAAAAAAGGCTATGTTATGGCGTGATAAATCCAATAAATTAATAGAAGAAATCTTTCAAATGAGTATTGATGGATTAGATATATTGAAATTAGCTTATACTAATAATTCAATGATATGTCATTCCATCGACCATTATAAAGCCTATATACATAAACAATTACAAAATACTGAAACTACGATTAATACAGAAAGGGATGAAGATAATGCTATTCACAAAGCATTAAAAAAATTATGGAATAAAAATGAAATAAAAATAATTAATAATATCCTGCTGGAAATGAAAACCAACCGGGATGATGATTTATTAGCTTTAATAAAAGCTATTGAATCGATTTTAATAACTAAAGAATTAAAAGTAAAAAAAATAATAATAGAAATAACTACATTATTGGAATAAATAGGACAACATTATTTCTTATTATATATTTTTTATTATAAAATTATGGACTTCACTATAACCTCTTAATTTGGAAGGCACTTGGATACGATTGCCATTTTTAACAATGATAATGGTTGGTAAAAATTTTATATTATACAATTTGGCCATATCTTTATTTGTATCAATATTTATTTTTTGTGTTAAATAACTATTCTTTTCGAGTATTTCCCATACTGGTATGAAATTACGTGAAGCACCACACCAGTCGGCATAAAATAGATAGACTACAGTTTCAGAGTCATTCGAAAATTCTTCTTTTAAATGATTGCGGACTACTAATATAGTAAATCCCATAATTATTAATATCATAATCAGATCACGATCCATTTATATTATGATGTGATAATTATTTTGAGTGTATATATTATTATAATGTCTAAAAATATAGAATATGTGTCGAAATTAAATACGAATTTCATGACAACTATTATGACCGAACCCAATGTCATGGTGCTTCAAAAACTATTAAAATATTTATTAAAAACAAATAATAGCCTTCTAAAAGATATAACCAGTTCAAAGGATTTATCAATTCCATTTAAAGATAGACTTGAACTATTTAATAAAAATGCTATTCAGTTGGTTGAACGAAATATCAAAGTGAAATCCAAGGAATCGAAATCCAAGAAATTTTATGTTGGTCGTGGGGCACGAGGCGGTGCGATGGGTATTGTTGATCCAATAACACAATTTACACCCAAACAGTTATCAAAATTTACACCCGAGCAGTTATTAAAACTCGCAGCTTTAAACATAGAACAAATAAAAAATGAACGAAAACATGAACGCAAAATGACAAAAATGAATCGTAAATCCGCCAAAAATAATAAAAACCGTAGAAATAGATATATAGGAAACCTTACAAATAGTGCTATCAATATCGGAAAACTAACACTACCCTTTGTATTAAGTGGATTTATGGTGCAACTTATTAGTGACACCGTTACCGAAGTAACTGAAGCGGCAGCGGAAGCAACCAGTAAAATGGTTGGAGCACCCATTGGGGCTATGCTGGAAGGCCTATCACATTTTTATACTGGGGTAAATAATATGGCATCCAGAACGTGTCGTATAGGAACATGGACCGGATATTCGAATGCTAATTGTTTAGATATGATTGAATACTCTGATGTGTCAACAATAACAACCGAAACCATTGATAAAATACGATACTCATTTGGGAATACCTTAAATACAATGGATAACACTAAATCGGTATTATTAGCGAAAGTATCCTTATTTGTGGCAATATTGGTGATGGTATATATGCTGGTATTTGTCCTGAGAATATTATTATTTTCGACCGAAATCTCTGTATTTGGTAGTGTAAAATTTAATGCCAAGTCTACGCGTAGTCCGCGTAGTCCTCGACGCCCATCCAGGCGCAGTATTCGTAGTCCCCTTAAGCAATTGACACTAAAAAAAACTAAATAGTAGCCATAAAGGCATCAACTTTGGCTTTTAATTCCACATCTTTATCACCTATATCAAGTCGGTCTTTCATATCATTTATAGTTTTTTTCAATGAATTACGTTTTTCATCTCCCGTCATGGTTTTTACACCAAGAACACTAACATACATCATCACTAATATAATCATTGCGATAATACCGACAACAAGCCATGAATAAAAGTTATTAGTGTTATAATCACTACGGGACATAGCGATATTAATAAACACGGGAACTAAACATCCTAAAGCTATGAAGAATGCTTCCATAAACGGAGCATATGAATTCAGGTTTCTAACAAAAAAGGATTCGTCAATGGATGAATCTCCAGTATAAATACCATCATAACTTGTCATGTAAATAAATAGATTTATAATAGCTGCTCCCAAAATACCACCTATGAAATCCGAAAAGGTATTACCCAGCATGGCTTTCGATCCTTCTATAACATCAAATTTATCTTTAATATTCTGTACATAAGCCTGAGTTAATCCTTTACGCTGTATCATTTCGGGGATATCTAATGGTCTCGCATTATTTTCAACGAATGTGTCTATATCTTCCATCAAATACTTAATGTCGGGATTTTTACTTTGTAATGTTCGTATGTCATTTTTGAATCGTAATGTTTGATTGATAACACTACGCCATTTTCCATCTACCCAATTATTCATGTACTCTAAATTGGTGGATATGTTATCCTTATTATCCTTAAACCGCGTATCAACCGAAAAGGAACCGAGAAATACATTAAGAAACGTTGTATCTAAGGCGTCAGTTCCTAATTTTAAGCCGAAATTATCCAAAAAACCGAATACAATTGCTCCAACACCTAATGTCATGATAAGCCCCGTTAATGTGAATTTTTTTCCTTTAATATATTTTTTAATATTACTTTCAGACAGAACTGTATTATTGAAAATGGTTAGAATGAATGCCATAAAAAACATGAAATAAATACCCGTAAATTTATACTCGTTTGATTGAATAATTGCCGCTACGAAATATGTTGAAATAAAAAAACATGATATGGCTATAGTCGGGACCGCAAATCTTGATAATTTTTTATAAGCCTCTTCTTCCTCCACTGTTATATAGTTCCCGTTATAAACCGGTTCTATTAAATATATGGATGACGAAAATAGTAATATTAGGATCGTAATTATAAAAAAACGAATGTTATTACTGGTCATATATAGTATTATATGAATAAATAAATAAATACTAAATAAAAATGTATTTATAGAAATACACTATTATATAATTTAACAACTATGACAGAGTCAGCATCAGCATCATTAACATTAACACACGAAGGACAATCCTTAATAGAAACACTTGCCGAAACTATAACCGACTTTTCGGTACAGAAAATACCAGTAGTATTACCATTATTAATGAAACAAGCAAATACATATAAGACTTTGTCAATGGTACAAAAAAAAAGTATGGTAATAAATATGTTAAAACATTTAATTTATATTACCGATGGACCTGGCGATGATGCCATTTGGGACCCCATATTAACCCATTTACTTCCAGGTATAATTGACCTATTGGTTGAAAGTAATAATGGAAAATTGGTATTAAAAAAATCCAAGTCAATATGGGCCAAACTTAGTCCATGTTGTCATAAAGAATCGTCGCCCGAAGATACAATATCCCAATCACCGGCTAGTGCCAATGAAGCATCGTCGACGATATCTTCTTCGGCAATAATATAAGCGGACGCATATTCAATTAATTTGGTGTTATTAATATCAATGGTATTATCAATTCCATTATCAATGGTATTATCAATTCCATTATCAATGGTATTATCAATGCCATTATCAATGCCATTATCAATGCCATTATCAATGGTATTGGCATGTTCGTAATCGGGGTAGTAATCATAATCATAATCATAATCATAATCATAATCATCTATAGAAGGCTCATTATATAATATGGCATTTGGATTGTAATATTCTTGATCGATTATTTTATCTTCATAATAATCGATCTCATTTTTATTTTTATTGGCATCTAATGTAAAAAATGTATAGATTTCATTTTCATCAGTATTATTTTTTATAACGACTATACGCTCCAGCGGTGTTGGTTTTTTTTTTTTCTTAAAACAATCGTAAATCCAAATAAACGGGTTTTTAAATTCAATCTTAAATGGGGGGCAACACATCTATATATATATATATATAGAATGTATTATGCTATTATGGTATTCTCACGTAATACATTTTGTAATCGTTTTATGAATATCCCACGTGTTTGGAATGTAATGGGGGCAATGGGTAATCCCATCGCTCTATAAATGATAAACAATTGTTCCACTGATAAATCATTTATATTGGTATGAATTATGGTTTGTAATTCTTTATCCAATGTATTAAATTTGGCTCTCATACCATCTTTATGTTTTGTCATTTCGATCATTAATGTAAGTGGTGGGTCACATACATTCCCAATAGAATTTTTTCCTTTAGAACAGTCATTTTTTGATAAATATACTTTCTTTTTTTTATCATTTGCGCGACAGCGTTTTATAAATGAATTACGAACATTGACTGAATTATCCGTAATTAAGATTTTACCCTGAACAAACTCGATAGCCCGATTTCTTTGATAGGTTAATTTGGCAATTAAAGGTGTGATATGTCGATTTACCCAATCCGTATATTTTAAAAGTATCTCTGGTTTCACATTATTTACATTATTTACACCATTGTCATCATGATTCATATATTTTAGTAATTCTTTAAAATTATTGTTATAAAAAGTGCCACTCATATCAGAATAGACAGCCGTAGCATCATCTTTTTTTTGAAATTCGCCAGCCAGTATCATACTTAATGATGGGTCTTTCATAAGCATTAATGTCATCAAACTATAGTGATATGAAAAATATTCGCCTGGATTTAGTTTTACTAAACCGAAACGTATATGGTCTTTCGTTTTACCATATCCTAATACAAACATGTAATCGCCAGAAGGTATTTTTTTATAGTTACTCGATTTACCTATAGAATTGAATTCGTAGAACTCAATCAAATCCAAATCATCCATAAATTTACCATCCAATTTAACAAAACCATCTAAATATTTAAAACAACTATCATCATATTTCGACATACCATGCCCTGATTTACGCTCCCTCAAATTAAATGATGCTCCAATAGGTGTGGATGGCATTAAATCTGGACTACGGCTACGTCCGGGTCTCGAACTATGTTTGCGTGTAGCTTTAGCTTTAGCTTTAGCTTTAGAGTTAGAGTTATATTTAGCTTTAGAGTTAGAGTTAGATTTAGCTTTAGCTTTAGAGTTAGAGTTAGAGTTAGAGTTAGAGTTAGAGTTAGAGTTAGAGTTAGAGTTAGAGTTAGAGTTAGCTTTAGCTTTAGAGTTACGTTTACTACGACTATAAGACATGTATATATTAATATTTCAAAATAAAAAAAATAAAGACTATGCTATACCAGCAAATTTTTCACCCATAGTCATTGGACTATCGCTGGTCATTTCATTATTTGGCGTTATTTCATAAACCCGATTGGATTGTATCATATAGGTTTTTTCATCATATGGATAGTAGAACATGGCGCTAATATTAGATGGGGCACCTTTCCATTTACGATTCAAAATTTTAGGATATCCACTGGCAACTTTTTGTAATTTATCATCATATAAATAGTAATATTTACCTTTTACGAAATATGTTTGTCGTTTAGCTACATCAATATAAATAGTATCCAGATTATCTGGAACATCCTTCCAATTAGATTTTATATATTTAGGATAACCCGCCTTAATCATTTGTTTTTTAGAATCATATTCGTAATATAATGCTCCCTTAAAGAAATATGTTTTTTGGTCATATGGATATGTCATTGCGGCATCTAATGCTTTTGGTATACGACCCCAAAATTCCATAATTTTTTTAGGATAACCTTCTTCCATCATCGCATTTTTATCATCATAGCGCCAATAATATTCATCTTTAAAGAAATATAAATTATTGTCTCCACCCCATACGAATACCGTGTCTATAACCGCTGAAAGTTTATGTGTTTTAGAAACACATATATGTAATTCATCCCCACCAGCATCTTTATTTAAATTCGTAGAAGAAATAGTATAATTTACAGGGCATTTTGAATTTTTTACGACCTTAATATTTTTAATAAAATTTTTATCGGCCTTTTGTGTACATAAAAATATCTCGCGTCCACCAGCGCTATCATTTAAATTAATGGGTAATTTTTTATAGCCTTTGGGGCAAGTGGTTTTTTCCTCTACAGTTTTAAGTGCGCTAATACCAGTATCGCCAAGCCCCATTTTTTTACACAAGTATATATATTTACCATCCGCCAAAGAATTTAGATCTTGGGCTATTTTCTTATAGCCACTTGGACATTTAACCGTTGACCGATTACCAATGGCAATCTCCAAATCCAATAGGCCATAATTTGTTTCGTTATATGTTTGTTGTTTATTTAGTCGCGTTTTATTCTTTAAAAGACGCGTACGTTCTATATCACTATTTTTACAATAACCAAACGTTTTATATGTTAGGTCATTATTAATACTCGTAGCACACCAGCCATAAGTATCGGCATCATTCACAACACCATCTTCACGTGGTTCTACCGTACAACTATATTGGAATTCATTATTATGGACAAAGGGGAACTTGCATTGTCCTATTTGTAATTTAGGATGCCTGACCACTTGTTCATTATCATTTATATTAGTTCCATAAACATCTTGTTTATCTTTACCGGAATCTCCACATTGGTTACATACAAAACTATCACCACGAAAGCCACGTGGACCAATATTACCAATAACACCTTTATCACCAACAACTTGGCTATATGTTAAATACGTTTTTAGGGTGTAAAACATATTAATGAAATTCAATTCCAATAATACCAGAATCCATACCGAAATCACGCGGACCGTAGCGTGTATAGTTGTGGACCGAATAATATAATAGCCTATAACACAAATCACTATTATAATAAAAATTAAAACATATTTCCATATTTCCAATGGTAAATTCAAATAATACATATTATATTATATTATAAATATTATAACGAAAATAAAATAGAACCGCTTGACATTAAACCGAATCCCCCTTATTTGGCAGGTCATATATATTAAATATACTATATTTTTTATCATTTTTGGGATGAACTTTCCATTTACTATTATCCTTTAGTTTTAATGCTTCTGCATCAAAACAGGATGGTTCACCATTATCACCTTTTTCACCCGAAGGAATGAGTTCATATAATTTAGTATTATCTATTTTAAATAAATGTGTTTTATCGTCATACAAATTAAAGTCGCTTTGCGATGTCTTTTCATCCGTATCGATACGTGTACCGTCATCTTTTAATTCCATATCACACCCACAGTCTGATATACATTCATGATCATCTTTACTATTCCATATTTGTTGGTCTTTTCGCTTATTTTTACGAACACACATTTTAGGCACACAGGCGATTGTAGATGGTTCAGGTGGTGTTAAATTGGGTGTATTATCAACAACATCGCCAATACAGACATAACCTTCGGGGGCGATTGGTTCCCAGAAACTATAACCCTTTATTCCAACACCAATACCTTTTTCACGAACCGAAGTATATTTTTTTGTAAAACCAATCGGTTCTTTTATATCACCCGACACTAATAGTGTGGTTTCCTTTGGAGAACCTTTTTTCTTTAGTTTCTCTGGTAATAGGTTATCTCGTGGGGTCATTTCATCATGGGTAGTTTTATAATGTTCATGGATATCACCTTTAATAACAACGTCGCCCAATGGTTTATAGGTTTCGTTCTTTAATTCAACGGTCTCTGGACGATAAATTGTAATTTTTTCATTACCTTTTTGTTGAAAGGGAGCATATTTCATTTGTTGGATACATGTATTATTTTTTAAAGAACCTTTATTAACTAATGCTTGGCGTGCTATGGAACTACGCCACATTATTTGGTAACGATTCGATTCGAGTTGTTTTAAGGTATTCGTATTATTTACATCACATTTATATACAATTTTAGGCATGGCTTTCAACGGTGACCCCCAATACCACATATCAAATTTCTTTATTTCATCGAAGGGTGATTCCAAACCTTTACTGGGGGTTCCAGGTTCTTTAATATTATTAAAATCCGCATAGACTTTATCACTGACGGTAATAAGATTATCGAAGTCGTTATCGTTAAGATATTCATTTTCTAAAAATTCGATACCTTTCTCATATTTTAATATAATATGTATCCATTTCTTCCATGTATCTTGGATATAAAGATATGACTTGTCAGCACCTTTATTCCTAATCATGGATGAAAGTTGTGTGGATTTACACAATAATTTAATTTTATTTAGTATAAATGTATTATTTATTTGAGCATTGGCGTGAGTGGAATTTCCACTGGCCTTCAGATAATTGCGATAGACAGTTGATATAAAACTAACCATCCTTTTAGAACATATATTTTTTTGACATTCTATAGGTAAGCATTTTTTATGTTTACCTAATTTACCACGATTACCACGAAGACCTTTTTCACCGATTGGGGCTATTTTTTTTTTAGCATTTTTATAATAATAATGCGATAATGAGAAACCAAAAAGTGTAACAAATGACACTATATATATTAATAAAAAACTAACACGTAAATTATAATTTTCAATTAATATATCAAATACATAGGACTTATCAAGTATTATCTGAGTGCAGGAATAAGCGAATATGGCTATGCTAACCAATGTTAATAGAACATTTTCTCGGAAACCCATTATAGACCGTATGTTATCTAAAAATGGCAACTTTACATATATGAATAGCAGGATGAAATACAATATAATTTCCATCATGATTGAGATATGAATATTAATATAATAACAGAAAAATAAATATAATTAATGGGTTATTGTATCGTTTATACCCAAATATAATGTGATATTATAATATGGCTTATTTCCATCCCCATACAGGGTCCTTCATTATGATAGAAAATGGCGATACATGTTCGTCGCGCCTTACATCTTTTGATAGTAATTGCGTATTCCAATTATGTTCGGTAAAGAAATGGTCTTCGAGGAAATCTAAGCCGTAATGATACCCTAATATTATATTTATCCATTCTTCTATCTTACTATTAAGAAATGTTACGGCTTCATAATGGCGTCCGGTTTTTTGTTGTTCCTGCGCATACCGTTTAGAGCGACATATCCTATTGAGATGACGTTTCATATAAATATTATTAAAGTAGTTTAGTTCCGGGTCCTGTTTTATATTAAATATTTCTTTATGTTTTCGCATTAAAGCTTCAACTTTATGGTTCAGTTGATTACTACAAGAGTTCATATCAGAATCTAATATAGCACCATTCTCACCCCGTTCACCAATATCGCCATTTTCACCGATTAATGCCTCACTTGAAAATATGGTTTTATAATTATATAAGGCCTTGATCATCCATCCAAATGTTATAACCGATAAAATAAACATTAACCATATTAAAATATTGGTTGATTTTTCATTAACAAAGGGGAATTTATACATGAAAAATATACTGGCTACGATAGCAGTAAATACTACATAGAGTATATAATTTACAAAATTGGAATAGTGTATGACGGTATAGGCTATGAAAAAGGATGCGAATATGTAGTAATTAAATAACATCCACATAAAACCCATTTTTATTTTAACAAAATTACCCAATAAAAAGGATAATACAGCTAATAATAGAAATAATTTAATAATCATATTTAATGTAATAAAAGAAAATAAACATATATGGTGGTTTTACACCCATTGGTGTTCTTTATTCAAAAATATCCCCTGTAAAGCTCTGGAATTTAAATATACTACCGCTATTACAATCCTCTTCTTTCTCGGTGATAATACCATAACTATCATATGTTTGGATAAAACATTTTCCACTGGCCTTATTTTTCATAGTAACAAGAATTAAATCATCAACTTTTTTTATTTCATTTTTTTCATCACGCACTACATCAATCGACCATAATTGATTAGGATTATTACGTGATAATGTCGTCATTTTTAAGAGTCCATCTTTACCCGATGTAAAATATGAATTGAATGTATTCGTTACTTCATCGTGGCATTTAATCGTATAATAATTGTCCTTTACGTTATCTACATAATAGGATTTACCTAATCCATCAGGTGAATATTCTGTATCGGTATTGGTAATAATGGCTGATGTAGTAATGCCCAAATAATCATATACACTATATTTTCCTTCTCTGGGTTTTCCTCCCAACCATCCAAATCCCAGTGTTGTATTTTTGCCCATTTCTGGTTCGGGCGTCAAATTGCTGGTATAACTGGCGTCTAATATATAAGCTTTGGTCGTGGGTTTCATATGGCTATTATTGGCTCTGAATAAATTATAACCTCCGGTTAATTTTAATTGTTTCTTAGTATTTAAATTTACTTGTTCTTCGTCTATATTGTTCATACCGATGGGCCATATGGATACCTTATTCATTGTATTTGTTTTTAATTTCTTACCGGTCGCATCATATCGGCGCATTTTAAATCCCTTTTCTGTCCATACCGCTGCTTCATATTTCACCTCCCGTGTATATTTTTTTGGCACACATTTAATTATATCGACAGAGGGTTTCTGATCACCATGTACTGCTACATCACCCAAAGAAACATAACCCTCAGGAGGGGATGGACGCCAAAATGAAATTTGATTACCGTCGTCCATACAATCGGGACAACTTGTGGCACTACTCCATATTAATGTAAAATCCTCAGGAGCTTTCATTTCACCAGAAATGACTATGGTTTTCTTTTCTGGACCATGTGCGGTGCTGTGTTTATTACGTAACTGTTGGTTTGTTCCACGCCATATACTACCACATGGGAAAAACAGTTGATTATTTGTGGTGGTTACGGACTCTGTATTATAAAATGAAAATTGTTGATGGAAATTATTATATTCGATTTCCTTATATACATTTTTCGCTGAAATTTGTTCGTTGGCATTATTATAATAAAAACATTTACTAACCATACGTTCGTTATTTAGGGTGACACCCAATTGATTAAATGGGCAATCGGAGGGACCATATATATCCAATTTGATATCGGTAGAGAAAATGGCCGGAAGATAATTATTGGTTTCCAATACATATATTTTGGCTGGGTTTCCTCTTGGTAATTTTTCTTTTTTTGCGCATTGAATTCTTACTATAGGTTTAATTTGATATGGCTCACCCCAATTCCATAAATCATATTTTTTTATTTCTATAAAGGGATCGGTCGTGGTATATTTTCGGAAATAGGTATCGGTTACGCGAGGAGAATTTAGAAATGATTTTCCTTTTTTATGTTTTAATATTTCGTCTATCCAGGTTATAAACGTTTTTTCAATATATTCTATTAATTTTTTTTCATTTGGGCGATTTTTATTTTGTGATATGAGTACACTATAATAGGAATCGGCAAAACACATTTTATTGATTTTATTTATAAGCATTTTATTTTCTAATTTTCCATGACCTTTATTGACAAGATATGTATTAATATGGCTGGTTATTAGTGCGTTACACACCTTTTGCCCACAACTGGCCTCGCAACGTCCATCACTACCAGCGTCACCTTGTAATCCTTTTATACCTAATGGACCATCTTGACCACGTAACCCACCTACATTAAAGAATATATATACACAATAAAAAAAATGGACTATTAATATTGCTACTACCAAAAATGCTATTGCTTCAGTGCTTTGTTTGAAAAATCCATCGGTATTAAATACAATAACAACCGTTTTATAGATGATAAATATGAATGTTATTGTTAATAATAGTAAGTAATTAACAATCATATGCTTAATATACAATTAGAAAAAATAAAAATTTAAATAAGTGTGACAATAATATTACAACGAATTTTTTATATGGTTAATAAATTCGGATTTACTCATTTTCCCACTTTCACATATGGGTAAGAGAACGTCTATATAACCATTGAGTTTATTGAGAATGCGTTTATCGTCGGCATTCAACATGATACTTTGTGATATTTTATTTTTGATATCTTTATATTCTACGATACGTTTTATCATCTCTTTTTCTATTAATCCACGACAATTAGCGATCCCACAGGATGGTGATACCACACAGACACCATTACTACCTTTTTGTCCTTTTACACCTGGGGAACCACGTTCACCTTTAATTCCTGGCGTTTCTCGCAATTTAATATAGAAATATGTTGACATATATATATTCGATAATGAAATATGTAGCAGGAATAGCATTAACCAGTAGGTTATTTTAAGATTGGGTTCGGCAATAAATTGACTTAATATTATCGCAAGAAAAAAATAGAAGATTGAACCTATTGTATACCACATTATAATATAATCATATTATAATATTTATAGTATTATCCATATTATATATATTATAGATATTATAGATATTATAGATATTATAGATATTATGGATTTTGAAATGATAGCTAAAGTGAAAACACAGAGAAATATAGTGAAAGCGTTGGATGAAATAGTGGAAGATAAGACTATTAATATAGACCCTATCACTGATATGGATTTTAATGTTAACCGATTATTATTAACATATATAAAATTAAAAAGATATATGTCTCACAGCAGAGATGAGGCCACCATAACCAGAGAAAATAGATATATAGTAGAATGTATAATAGAAGACATAATCAATAATATTGACAATGATGTACACCTAAACCCTTATATGGATAAAAATATAAAGACAATTAAATTAAATGGTGGCCATGATACGGTCACTCATGGCACAATGACTATTAAAATGTGTTGATTTATTCGACGCCATCCAAATCCTCTTTATTACCAATATCAAAGGGTTCCCATTTATTAAATTTATTATTGAAGTGACATTTGACATATATAGCTGAATCGGAAGTAGACTCGTTAAATAATTTACGAACGAGTTTACTGGTGCGCATACCGGAAATTCGCGCAACATCATATTTAGTAATATCCTTATTTTTAATATGATAGAGATCGTAGATTTCGGGTTGAATAGTCGAACGAATTTCAAAAGTTTTCACTTCTTCATTTTTATCGATTTTCTTTTCAGTTACACGTTTCTGGTCCTTATACATGAACAATTGGTTACAATGTTTTGGGTGAAGTGTATTGAAATACAATCCACGAATATTATATGATAATTTAGGTATGAAATGGGTAATGAGTTCATTATATTCACTATAATTAAAGAGGCGTTTCACACGTAGAGGGCATATATCGGTATGTTCATCGTCCTTATAATCATTATCCAACATCTCATATATTTTATTGAAGCGGTCTACAATATTACAGGTAAGGGATTTACCTTTGTAAATAATCATATCGGAAATGAGAAACATCCAATTGTTATTTTTATCCTTAATCAATTCACCATCGAGTAAGGTATCATTAAACACTTCATCACTAAAACTATACATTACTGATATAATTCTTGGCAAGGTATAACCTTGTTTCACTTTTCTATCTATATAAAATACACAATTGGTATCATTGATACGTGTGAAAAACAAGAAATAGTTAGAGCCGATAGATTTAATAGAAATAAGGTGGGGGTTGGCCCTAAGATATGATAATGACCGTTGGTTCAATATCATAGCTCGATTTGACTTAAAATTAAGATTATAATTGGTTTTAAGAATATCAATAATTTGTTGTTTGGAGTCAGATTCCACAACATTATCACCCGATTTCTTACAAAACGATATTTTCATAGTGCGGAAATCCATATTGATATTATATATATGTGTATTAGTGTTTAAATATTAATATTAATTAATAAAAATAAAAACAAAAATCAAATTTTTTATTTATCCCTTTATACTAATAATGAATAAAATTCTTACCATACAACCAAAAAAAATACGGAACAAGTCGAAGAAGCTACCGAAGAAGCTACCGAAGAAGCCATCGAAGAAGCCATCGAAGAAGCCATTAAAAAAATCGCGTTTAAATAAGAATAAGCGACACTATGGTGGTGGTTGGTTTTCGACAATTAAGTCACGCATTGGTTACGGAACCCAAGATAAAAATAATAAAACGAAATTAGAAAATATTATTATACAAATAGGATTGTTATCAACCGGAGAACTTAGTCTTGATAGCTCGAGTAATAGCGCGAGTAATAGCTCGAGTAATAGCGCGAGTAATAGCGCGAGTAATAGCTCGAGTAACAAACCCACAGAAACAAATAGTGGCTCCGTATATAAACATCAAGAAGAAGAAAAAAAATTAATAACAATTGGGGAAAAAATACGCGAAATATCTACTGCTACGGTTAAACAAATTAAGCCTGGTAATCAAACAGCGGATTATAAATCATTCAGTGATGAAAATAAATTAAAGCATTTAGTAAAAAGATTGTATATAATAAAACACTTATCAAAAGAGTATTCCAATATATATAATCAAATACATATAACTGAAAAAAAGGGTCTCGATAAATATCTTGATGAACTATTTTTTTCGGCAAAACATGTGAACAAAATCGAATTAGATAAAATAATAATAGAAGGAGTTAAACCAGAGTTTCGATCACAATTAGCATTATTAACTGAACGCGATCTAAAACAAATATATGAAACAATACATATTCCATATACATCTGTTGATACTAATGAAACATTAATAAATAAAATAAAAGTTTTATTCAATGGTTATTTAAATAGTAATATTCAAAACGAGATTTTGGTCCACATTCATGAACGAATCCGTGGAAATAGTGAACAAACTGAAAAAGGCAAACTGTTTGTAACTGAATTCGAAACAAAAATAAAAAATAATACAGATACTATCGTAAACCTTAATAATAATTCTATTGTAGATATAGAAAAATTGAATACATTAAAAAATATAATAACTACATATAAAAAATTAATCGATAGTTATAAAAAATTCGTTAAAAAAATAAATGGGAAATCAGTGTCTGATGTCGTCATAAGTGATTTGGACGCATCTAAAATGATTTATCAAGATGCTAAACGCGCTCCAGATTATGAATACTTAAAATCAATGACAAAAGTCCATGTATTAAGTTGTAAAATTAATGACATCTATATTAAATTATTGGAATTGGAAGTTTGGTAAGCGCGCTTCGGGCTCAACATAATCCAGTCCCAGAAATGCGAATATATCCTGTTCAGTTTCAAATTGTTGTGGTGGGAATACCGTATCAACCCGGCCAACCTGTTTATCAAACAGGCCATATTCGTTTAATTTATAGCCTTTTTTATTTGCATAAACACGCATATTTTTATTAAAATCCCCTGAACCAGTGAAATATAGCATTGATGTTGGGACATGTTTTCGGTATATATATCGAATATCAATACGTCGTGGCGTCCCCTTTTTATACTGAGCGATTCCCATATATTTGGTTGTTCCATCCACTGTTAAATGGTCTATGAGAAATTTTGATTGGGTTAATTTAGTAATATAGTGCTTTAGTGTCATTTCAGTATCTTCATGTTTTTCTGGATTATTATAGACTAATACATCTATATCTCCAGAGGTAGCCATATTACGACGATACGAACCACATATGAGTATTTCAAGTCCTTGTTTTTTAGCTGTAGATCTCAATATAGTTTCCATTTTTTTTATTTCCGCATGTGGAATTCTCATTTCGATAGCATCTAAATATCGCAGACCGATTAATTGGTGATGAGTTAGAAATTCTGTTGGGTCAATAGACCCATCACGCAACTTGTCGAGCGTGATTCCATCTTCGATTAATTTCAATGCTTTGGCTGGACCAATACCAGTAATACGTGTTAGTTCAGTTACAGGATTGATAGTCCCATCACCATCCCCGTCCAATGGTTTATGACTTAATATATCATTAATGCGTGAAATAACACCTTTGCCAATACCTTTAATATCTATAAGTTGCTCTCCATCGGTAATGGGAAAATCTACTTCTTTAATAATTTTTAGTGTTTTATTGAAACATATAATTTTAAAACCAATTTTTCGTGATTCTTCCACATCACCAGATTTTTTTAATGTCGTTATCCGAACTCTATAATCTGATACCAATTGGTCAAATGATTTTATAAGATAGGAATTCATTATATTTAGTATTAATTATATTTAGTATTAATGATATATTATTTTATATCAAATTTATTTTTAATATCCTTTCCCAATTTATGAACTTTTTGTTTTAATTTCAATTTATATGGTGTAAACAGTTTGAATATATCGAATATAAACAGAATGAATATTACTATTGGTAATAATAATGAAATCCATGATGAAATAATACATCCACCATATATTTTACACTCTATTGTATCGGCTATAATATAAAATGAGATGAATTGGATTATCATCAATAAAATAGAATATTTAAAAGTTCCAAAAACAGCCATTACAATACCCATCAGTAATACGATTCGTGCTTGTGGTGATTGCATGATTTTTATCATTCTATATTATTTAATATAATACGATATTATAATATGGAAAAAGTAATTGACACTATTAAGTTGTCGTGCGAAGATTTAAAACAAAAAGAAATAATCACTAATACACAATACAACGAATGTATTGATTTGACCACCAAACAACAATGGCGCGAGGAATTGAAAAATGAAAAATATAAAAAGAAAGTCGATGAAATGATATTAAAAGAAATGGATAAATATAAAAAATATAAAAAATTAATATCCATTAATTTTAAAAAATTAGAAGAATCATATATATTAAGTATGTCAAATAACAATGATATACATACCCAAAATACCAAGAAATATCTTAAAAATTTGGATAAACTTAATGAAGAATTAAAAGTTATTATTATCGATTACCAAAAAAGTGTATATAAAAAAGAATCAAATAACCTATTTAGGGAATTAGTAGCAAAGAAATCGCTAAATAAGACATATAATACAAAATTAAAAACTCACGATAAAGATTTAGAATATATACGGAAAAAAAATGATATTCTAAAAAAAGATACACTAAAAAATAATAGTCAATTTATGATAAACATTATACTACTTATTATATTGTTATTAAGCAATGTGATTTTACTGGTAATGTATTTTTATTTCTAAGATAATATTAATATGAGTAATAATGCCAATGCAACTGCCACTGCCACTGCCAATGCCACTGCCACTACAAATACATTCGCCTTAATAAGAAACGATAACCTAAAAAAAATAAATAAAACTATTAATAAATGCCAAAATAATAAAGCGGCTTTAAAAATATTCAATAAATTACTTGATAATAATATCGAAACGCTTCAGGAAATTGAAAGTAAACAGAAAAATAATAGTAAATATTCGGATTCCAAAGATGACACCATGAACGAACTGAATCGTCTCATTAAATCATTGAAAGATAAAACGGATTTAAATTTAGAAAAAGATACATTACTTCTCATTACCGAAGAACGTAATAAGAATATAGAGATGTATTACATCATTTATATTCTATTCATTGTATTATTATTAATCGTACAAGGTTCAATTGTCATATTCAAATAAATTTTGTGTTGTTATATTATAATAATAATAATGGCAACTTGTAGTTTTTCTTTAAAAGGTTCATCATTACCAGAGTGTATAGACATATGTAATAATGAAACTGAAGATTTATGTACTAGTTATTGTGAGGATACCTGTAAGCAAGGATTTCCAATATCACAAAATACCACAACGACAAAACCAATACAAGAGTCATCCACCTGTTTTAATGATTTAATACAACGTATAAAAAACTATTCGGTTTTGGCTGATAAAATATTGGAAAATCAAAATAATATAAGTAATTCATTAGACGCCTTATCAAATGTTTCAGATAATGAAGTGAAAAAGGATATAATTTATAATTATTTAACCAGTATGTATGAATTAAGCACAGATGTAATTTCCACAAATTTCGAATCCATTAAATACGATAAAACGGATATTATAGCAAAGAAAAATCTTATTAATAAAAATAAAGATTCACTTCGAATATTATTGGAAATACTCAAAACCAAAGAAAGACAATATAAAATGAATATGGGTAAATATAATATGATGGTATATGAAACCCGCTCATTACAGTATTTATTTTTTTATTGTATAGTCCTATTACTCATTCCATTACTATATTTATTCGGGGCTTTAAATCAAATATTCGCTATAATTGGGTGGTTAATGTTGGTAACAATCGGCATAATATACACATTATATAAAATTAAATCAAATAAAGTCAATCGCGATCAATTATTTTATAGCGATTTCAATTTTGATAAACCAACCCGAGAAGCCATATTACGGAGCCGGTTGGATCAAGGATTAGATGAACAATGTGACTCTAAACCAAAAACTGCTGACAACGAATTTGAAGCAGATGATGTCGATATTGGTAATATATCCAAATGGAAAAATAAAGTCGTATAAAAAATATAATCCATATTTGTTTTAATAAAAAATATAATCCATATTTGTTTTACACCTTTGAACATTTAAAATGCCGAATATTATACTATATATAATGTAAAACCCTCTTCTTCAGTTGGTTCTTCGTAATATTTTTTATAAACGGAATACGCGATTTTAGGAACATGTTTTTCATCACACCGTGATTTATTTCGTTTGTAAGAAATGTCTAATGAAGTAGCTATATGAATACATTTAACTTCGTAATTATACTTTTTACTAAGGTCAATAAACTCCTTACGTTTTTTAATAGAACTATGGGTGGCATCAAATACAATAGATTTTGATTGCAAAATATATTCTAAAGACGCCTTTCTCATTTTACTAGATGTTTTATAAATATCACCTGCTATATGAATGTAATTCTCTCTTTTACAAATATTTTCAGCAATCGTGCTTTTTCCAGACCCAGGATAACCTACCATAATAATTATTTCAGGATAAGCGGATAAAGGTATAATTGGTAATTCAAAAGCGTCTGTTTTATTTGTAAAAATATCTTCTGGAGAATAGCATTTAATCCCGATATTTTCAGCAAATACTTTATCACTATCGGAAAAATCGGATTTTCTTCCAAGTGCATCTCCAACAAAGAATGACTCTTCTTTATTTATATTCCCCCCAAAAGGTATATTAAATAATATAGGATTTGGTTTATATTCAGTTTTATCTGTAGCAATTACCACAAACAATGGAATTTCTAATTGTTTCATTACCATTTGAATTTGTTCGCATTTCCATTTCTTAGATTGATTGGTAAAAACCACAATCATATAGCCGTCTTCATAATATTGTTTTATTTTTTCGGGAACCCCTGGATATAACCAAACCCAATCATCTATGGACGATGGAAAGGTTTTACCATCCTTTGGATTTACAATAGTCCAATCATAATCAAATGATGCCATCTTTTCTTTAATTATTGCATTATTAATATTATGTATAGTTGGAGACATAGTAAGTTTGTATTGATAAAGTATTACTTTAATTGTATTTCAATTTTATAAATATTTTAATTTTATAAATATTTCGGCATTTTAAATGTTCAAAGGTGTAATAAAAAATATAATCCATATTTGTTTTAATAAAAAATATTGTTATTACTTAATAATAATGATATTAGAATTTATTATATTTATGCTCATTGTATTGGTGATATTATTAAAATATAAAGAAACATTTATGGTGAGTGGAATGTTGAAAGGTATGATTCAAAGTAAATGCTCTGGTTTAACTAAACCACAACGTAAAATTATAGATAAAGCTCTCGCTATTGTAGACACTAATTGTGAATTGTGATTACATTTACATATATTTATATATTTTATTCTATTATATATTTTATTCTATTACTCTATAATATATGTTGTATAAAATTGTAATACTTTTATTAATATTATTTTTTGTTTTGAAAAAACGGCCAACTGAAAGTATATTACTAATAGTTTTATACTTTATAATATCGAATAGGGAAGGGTTTGGTTTAGAAGAAGATACAAAAGAAGATAAAAAAAAAGTAATTGACGCGTTATCAAAATTAGGTAGTTCGTCAGACCAACTTAGCTTTGTTGCCAAGATGTTAGGTCGCCAAACCGGCAAACAATTTAACAAAACACAAATCATTGATGCGAATCAACAATTGGATGCTAACGCATTAAAAGAATTTGTTGATTATCGCACTAAGGACGTAACACCATCCCCAATAGATTTTAATGCTTCTACGGGTAGTGTTGAAAAACAAAGTGGGGAAATATCCGAAATGGGTAGTGTTGTAATAGATTTCGAAACTAATAAGATTGTGTATGATGATATTGATGATGATATATCCTCATGGTTACTAAAAGAAAAGCATTTACGTAATAAAATTAATGGCGATTTGACAATTAGGGGAAGTAATATATCATCTGGTGTTGTTAATATGACACAACAAGACATATTTAATGCAATAACACATTTCTTAAAAATAATTACAGGTAATTTAATTATTAAAGAGACTAATTTAAAAAATTTAGATGGATTTGGCAATAATTTCGATGGAATAGACAATTATTTGAAAACAATTATCGGCGAAATTACATTAACCGATAATATGAATTTAGTATCCGTATGTGGGTTAGTCAATGTCATCAATACGAATGTAATGAAGATTACGATGACGAAGAATAATATTAAATTTATTCCGGAGAATTTATTAATACTGAATACCGATACCAATACATATAGTAATGCTGATACACCTTTTCCAACCACACCTTTATGTAGTAATCTAATTCAACAAAATAAATTTTTAAGAAATATTAATACGGAAACTGATTTTAAATTAATAGTATCTGGAGTTCCAGTTCCAGAAACAGGTTCCTTTAATCAGACATATACGAAGGATGGAACGCAGACAACAGATACCATACGTTATAGTGGCGGCTTCGATAACACTAAATATATGACTATTAAATCTGTTACAGATACTAAGACAAAAGTTTATACACTACTACAAACCGATAATCCAGTATATACTATAACCATAGTACCTGAATCTAATATATATAATTATTGGCAAGAGGTTGCTGTCACCGCCGAATTTCTACAAAGTATAATTACAGGTATCCAGGTTGACGGACCGCCCATTACTACCACCCCACCAAATAATTCTACCGGAATCCCAATCCAAAGCAGTGGAGGAGGAGGTGGTGGTGGTGGAGGCGGAGGAGGGTTTGGTGGAGGCGGAGGAAGCAGTAGCCGCAGCAGT
>Ga0233434_1001087_pt1 | contig 28019 bp, 71 predicted proteins | sample SI_122_August201_4_FD_182738 | JGI IMG/M metagenome (GOLD analysis project Ga0233434, IMG submission 182738) | Seawater microbial communities from Saanich Inlet, British Columbia, Canada - SI_122_August2016_120_MG | ecosystem: Environmental > Aquatic > Marine > Inlet | place: Canada: British...
CAATAGGTGTTCATTTCCTATTACTGTCATCCACGGATTTTTGTCCATAATCTATACTTCCCTATATTCAGTCACTTCGAAATCGACCTTTTTTTCAGTAAAATGATCCATCCAATACTGACCGTGATATGTGGCAAATGAATATATATGTCCTTCCCGATCTTTTCCCCGTACATAATAATAAGTACCCATTTTCAAATGCCGCTCGTATTCCTTTATGGATTTCCAAGGCTTTTCTGATATCAACTTCATTATAATGTACACACATCCGATGTCATCCACACATCCATTTCCATATAACCAGTTACATTATCCAACCGATCATCCATACTACCACGCCAATACGCCCCGTACCATGTCGCGGCCATATGAACCTCTCCCGAACCAGATTGCCACCGTACTATGTATTTTTTATACATTTCAGGCTCAATCATATTCTGATCTTTCCATAATATTGACATTACTATATCCTAAAGCTTAGTACTTCACGTACCATGTGATCTGAATACTCCGTTATCCAATACGTTCCATAGAATACGGCGGGTTCAGATGTACATACATAATCCCATCTGGGATCGTCCACCTTCCGCGGATCAACCCAAGTAATCCAACATTTCTGATGTACTTTGAGTCGCCATAAATCTGTTTTAGGATTACATTTCATTATCGTCTTCCAATGCTTCTTCATAACTTGTCAATTGTTGTTCCAGATATAAGACATATTCATGATCGTAATGATCACCGTTCCACGCTTCCCTATTACATTCAACATAATACGATTCCTCGTATTTGGATAAGTATTCAGAATATCTTGAATCACGTATTTTGTCCTCATACTGTTTTCTCAAATAGTCCATATCCCTTTCGGCATACCGTGTTTGTCCATCGAAATTATATTGTTTACCGTGCTGTATTCTTCCACCTTCATTAACAAACAAAAAATCCTTATCCACATATGAAACGTCGGTTAGATTATGACCACCAGCCCATTTGTATCCCAATGAAAATAACATCCGTTGTATATCTGTGGAATGCTTTGGACTCTTAATTCTGAATTTCATTGTTTCTATTTTATTCTTCATATTCTAGGTATGCCTCATTCATTAAATACGGTAAATTTCGTAATGTATAGTCTTCAACTATCGAACGCGTCGGCTTCATTTGTGAAAACATTATCGTTCCCTCTTTATCGGTAAACAAATAACTAGCCTCAGTTCGGCGGTATATTTCTCCAGTGAGAATCCAGCGATACCCCAATTCAAATAGTGCATCCTGAATCTGTTTTGAATGTACTGGGTTGTTAATTTCAAACATCATATCTTCCATATTAATCTTCCTGTACTACCGATTCCATAAATCCAAGTAATTCCTTCTCTAAATAGAATACATAATCAGGTCGGTATGCGTCACCTTCCCACGCTGGTCGCCCAAACTTACGGCGGTATGATATTTCAAATTCTGTGATTTCTGATGGTCTTTCGGCCTCTTCCTTATCTATCAGTTTTTCAAGTATATACTGCATTGTCCTCATTCTAGATAAACTATCAATAAACGATCTTTCATGATCTCCATGAAGTAACCGGCCATTCGATTCGGCATGTAAATATTTATGATCAGTATATTTTACATCCTGACCCTGACCGCCCCAATTGTACCCCAATTTGAATAATACTTCTTGGACATCCCTAGATTTCTCTGGAGTATCCACTATAAATTTCATCGCTTCAAGTCTACTCATCTCCTGGTGCCCTCCGAGCACGTGAAATACCTCAGCGCTTAGGCTTGGGCAATTTATCTAAATTTGATTGTATTAGTTTTAAATCTTGTACACCCCTGAAAATCAGTTCCATCAATGTATCATCCAAACAACCATTTTCCATTAATTTATTCTGAAATATTGTTAGTGTACCAAGTAGGTTTTCTACTGATCTGTCCATTTTGTCTCCTATAATCACCTCTAGTTGAAACAAAAAACCCTCCCAAGGTGATAAGAAAGGAGGGAGGGCTCAATGTGTGGGCTAAGCCCACCCGGATCAATGTGGATTATGTTTTTGATAAGAGCGAATCCACAAAAGCTCTTGCTTCTTTTAGGTTTTTTAAGGAAACCAACGCGCGACAGCGTGAAAACCATAATTGGTGCGGGACGACGTCAACTGGTGGGTAGGGTGAAGTCAACGCGCCCCTAAATCTTAATTGTCCGTATTCACCAGAATAAATATTCCTACCATACCGAACGCCCATAGCCCTATTGTCAATGCCCCTACCATAAGGGGAACTCCTATCAATGTCCACATGGACATCAATGTAAGTGTTAATACAAATTTTTTGAATTTACTCACTTTTGTAACTTTCAATTTCAATTTCACTAATCATGTCCCCGATTCTATATACGGAAACGTACACAATCAGTGCGGCAATTAAACCTGGTATTACCATGTTGCCAGCCATAAACGAACCAAGGGCCAATGATCCGATAAATACCCCAATAATCTTTGCCCTTAATAAATCCGATTTTCTCATTCCGATGCCCTTTCCATCTTCGCGATTTCTCGCTTGGTGTGTCGTAACAATACGGTAATTTTTTCAACCCTACTGTCAGCCCCAGTGGTTAGGCTTCTAGCCCTATCGAATTCCACTTCTAATTTACGTTTTTCAGTTCTTAAATCATTCAATGTAACTTTTGTCTTGTTCATTTTAGGTTCCTTTTCTCTCATACCTGAAGATACAAGATTATATTGACAAAGTCAAGCGTTATTTTCAAATATCTTAATTTAAACAAACCGCGTTGGGGCTGTCCGATTCCGCGTCAAACTCACCAGCGTCAAATTCACCTAATGCTGGTTTATAGTTTACGTCATTAAAACCATTTCCCTCATCGTCAATCGATGTTACCACCGGCATGTCCAATGCCTCTGGATTCTCTGTGGCTAACTCGTTCAAAAATCCTATGTACTGTCTTAAATTCATGTTGTTTCCTTTTCTTTTGTTACCTGAAGATACAAGATTATATTGACAAAGTCAAGCGTTATTTTGAACTATTTTATGCCGATCCAAATCTATATGATATAAATCCACCTTCTCCATCTTCATCAACCAAAAACCCCAATTCTTCCAGTTCTTCTATATCGTCGGCGGATACTTCATCGGGATCAATATCGGCTATATATAAAGTATCATGTTCACAATGGGTGGGCCATTGTGGATTGCCATATTTTCTGAATATCTGTAAAGCCTTAATTAGAGCATCTAACCCATAACCATTTTCCATTTTAACCCCAAGTCCTATGTTGTTCCGCGACGTGTTCAAAACCATCGTAATCTTCAATATACCATTCTACATCATCTGGTATTTCTATAATTTCAAGTTCGGCAAAATTACCAAATGAATCGTCACCCAATCGTTCCACTATTTCTAGTAAAATTGGGTCATTTCTTTCAATTGAATATACATCCAAATACTCGGCATCACTTAGCGCATGCGCTTTAATGTACTCAGCCTGTGCTTTCTCTGATAATCCGAATCCACCATAACATGCATTTATAACAACTTTCATTTCTTTACAGCCTTATGTTTTCTTAAATAGGTCGGCCATAGTACTGCCTAGCTCTTTCATTAGGTCATCACCTGTGACAACCTCGACGTCCTCATTTGCGTCTATTATCTCTTGAGCCTGTTCCTCAGCGATAGTTTCAGCCTTTCTGGTATCTCCCAGCGGGGTTCTATTCTTAAATGATCCCTTTTGGTATAAGACGAAATAACAGTTATAACAATGTAATTCCAAATTGGTGATATCCAAGTTCTTTTCGTCGCCGTCCTTAAATACCAATACTAGTGGATGTTGAGCATCCCATGTACGGTGTTTTCCATATCCACATTTATAACATTGTTTGATAAGGTGTCCCGCTGTAACCAATTTGTCCTGTAATCGAATATGTTGATCCAACCCCAATCGTAGGTGACCAGTCCAATGATTATTTTTTCTATTTGGTCTGGATACCCCAGCACCCGATTTTAGTGGTGCTCAGACGCCATACTCCATAGCGTACTTTTTAAATGTTTTATATGATACCCCAAGGTATTGTCCAGCCTGTCGCATGGATGGTGAGTCCGCGATTGCCGCTACTATATCTTCTCTGGGAATTCTCTTATTTTGATACGGATTCTGTCCAAAATCATCTACCATTATTTTTCCTCCAATACAATAAACTGTAATATATAATCCAGTTTCTTTTCCAATGTTTCTAACCTATCTTCAACCTTGCCTATACCGGTCTGTTTAAAAATTTTGTATATTTTATTACGGTCTCCCGTATACTTATTAGGCGGATCGTAACCACGCATTATAGACCTAGTCTCCAATATCCGATTCGTCATAATCCTCTGGTTTCCCAAGCTTATCAATAAGAGCGTCAACTACCTTTTCCATCTTAGTTAGGCGGGCATCAATGATATCATTAACATCTGGAACTTCACCCTTGCCCCGCTCGAATGCATCCTTTTCAATTCTCTTGACATCTTCATCTGTATATTTTGGACCACTAGAATCTGGTCTCTCAGTAAATTCATTTTTTGTCTTAAACCACGCCATCGTCTTCATCCTCTTCACATATATCTAGTAGTTCTTCAATGCTACTAAAATTTAATAATTCCTTCAAATCGGCCACTTCTTTTTCAAGCATCTTTATCCGTTCGTGATCGGTCATGTGGCTTCTATCCTGAACTCTACTATCAGTAGCTTCCTGTTGAATTTTAATGAGATTTTCATCACGCTTGATATACATCTCTTTCATCAGTCTATCAAAATCACTTATTTTGGCCATTTTTGATGCTCCCTTTTCTAGTCTTTCCAATACTAACTTTTCCAGTTCTTCTTTTGTCGCCGCTAGTGCTCTATTCCTAGCATCATTATAATTACTCATGATCACACACGTCCGCGAATACTCTAAGTCTATTGATTTTCTCATCCAATACATTCAGTCTATAAATCGGTGAACCCGGTGCTGGATACATTGTTTCCATAAATTTTACCAATGGATCACCCTGTGGTGTTTTCCATTTGTCCATCAATTTATTATAATCCACTTTAGAATCGGCTGGAGCATAAGCTTGGGCCGCTTTCTTTCCAATGCCAGCGAGCTTCTGCATTCGTTTGAAAAATTCCGTATCGTATTCAATTTTATTCGCCATATTCACACACCAATGCTATCTCAGCCAAAGCTTGTAACTTCTTTTCAATTCGTTTGATTCCGCGCTCGAATTTTGTATAATCATATTTCTCGTTCATGTACTTGGAATATGTTCTTGGGAATTCATATATCCGAGAACTGGCCGTTCCCGAATCGTATGTATCGGCCGTTGTCGATGTCCATGTCCCATTGTGATCTTTTGTAACCCACATATTGATTTCCTATATTTATACCAGTATACATCTATACATATCAAGCACCGATACCAAAGCGTATATTTATTTTGTAGCTAACCACACGACAAATAAGCCCAAAAGGAATACACCCACTATGCCAAGGGGAATTAGTGTTGGGGAAAGTACCCACCACCACGACCATGCAATATGACCAGTCAATTTCAATCCTACAAATAGGATTGTCAATAGTCCAAAAAATCCTATACCATTGTTATTATTATTATCACTCATTCTGTTTATCCTTTATTCTTCATATTCTAATATATATTCAGTATCAAACCAATACACATTCCAGTCAATTTCAGGACTGTCATCCATGCATTCTTGATACGTTTTACCTTCCATTTTCGATAGGGCCTTTGGAGGTGGTATTCCCCACCTACCAGATATTTCATATACCCATTGACTATACGCTTCAGTACTGAAAGTCCCGCACTGTTTGGCATATTCCACATCCATTAAAGGGCGTCATGTCCCGATACCAATAGTGTCATAATTGACCATATAAATCCCAGTCCTAACAAACCAGCCACACCCATAGCTACATACCCCGCAAATACAGGCACGTATGTAAACATCAAAATGCCAAGTCCAACAACCGCCAATAATATCACAGTAGCGACCGCTCCCTTCATTTCTACACTTAGGGTTTCCCACCAACTCTTTTCAGGTTCTGGAGGTCGAATAGGCCTGTTCCAAGACTGTCTGATTCTCTGGGGAATCTTACTTTTTTTGGGTATGTTACTTTTATATGTTGTCATTTTATACATCGTCTTCGGTCAATTCTATAAAGTCATCGGTATGATAACCTACCAGTAATTTACCTGTACCCCGTTCAATTAGTGAACAATGCCATTTCATGTTAGGTATCTCGCCCAAATAGATAAAAACCTTATCCTCAAATACGTCCTTGTAATAATCTTCCCAATGTCCCTCTGGGCAATCATCCTTATCAAATTTTACCAATGAATTTACTCTTGGATCAGTCATTTTATTCCTCTTCATCATCGTTACGCATAATTTCAGCATTCCACATATCAATGCGTTCCTGCCATTCTTCTATAATCACATGATCCCAAGGATAATGTCTAAGGCATGATCGAGCTTGTTCTCGGATTTCACTAACTGATGTCATGTGTCCAAATTCTGGTGATAATAGGAATTCCAAAAATACCTTAGTTTTCCGGAGCGCTCGTAATTCTTCAGCTGGAATAGTCATTTCTATTCTTCCGTGCAACCCACGCGAGACCATAATTCAGGAACCCCACTACGATATTAATCGGACCCCAAAATGGAGTAAATGCAATTGTACCAACCAATAAACACCAAGTCCCCACCGTAAGGTGTGCCGCGACCATATTGATTTTCATCTTAATTGCCCCACATTCCAGTTAATTTATTATACGCGAACCATGCCCCGACAGCTATCAATATACCCCAACCAGCTCCTGCTTGGAATGCGATTCCACCAGCGATATACATTAACATGCCCGCTTGCCATATTTTATTCTTAAATATGTCTTCCTTCATATCTTCCCACATTGTACTCATTTTTTACTCCTTTTAGAAATTACTCTTAACAATCATTGCCGCTCCAGCAAGAGCAATCAGTGACCCTACCAGAATAAATCCATTTCCTATTACCAATCCAGCCGCGAATGTAGTCGCAAATCCAAAATATTTCAACATTATACACCCCTCTTAATCATCTGTAATGTCATGGCAATTGAAAATACAAATCCAACTGTTACCATAAACCATCCGCCGCCCACTATGGCCAATCCACAACATGCTGTGAATAGTACCCCTACTGGCCAAAATTCCATAATCCTGTCTAAATCCATCATTTTAATCCTATTCCTTTGTAATTCATATTACCTTTTTTGACTTCCGCGAGCTCTGTATCCACAGCCAGCTTATAGTCATCTCGTTTTTTCTCTTTTTCCTTGCATTCCATACAAATCATTTGAGTATTGAACATGCTCATTATTGTTACATTTGTTTTTTCGTAACACCTTTGACAATTGGGACATACGCATTCGTAGTCAATCCAGTCGAACATGCCCATTATTGATTGACTCCCCATGTCCTGAGAAGCCAGTTCATGCCAGCCGATACTAATAAGGTGGGTAAAATTGCAACCCACCAATGACCCGTAAGCCATGTCCAAAATGAGAATATACATATAAACAAAAATACATTAAGTATGAATATTATCCTATTTTTAAAACTATTCAGTTGTTTCTTCAGTTGTTGATCCATTATTGATCCTTTCTACTAACCACTTTACAAATCCAGTACTGTATGTATGCGGTATGATTTTCCGTTCATCGTTGATGATATATGTACGGCAAGCTACATTGTCCGTATATTCAGCCTCATATTCCACGATCTGTTCCATAATATCATCATCTATCTCCATTGACACGCCTGCAATAATTGGTACATTGTTTTGACAAGCCATGGGGCAAATATTTTCCAAGTTCATCCGTAAATCTGAAAAACAGGGGTTCTCCTGTATGTTCTGGATTACTGAAACTAGCCATTCCAGTTGGGAAAACCTTTTTGGTTTTTGTTTTTCGGCCGAACCACCCCTTGTAATGTAAAATGAGCTCGCTCATATGATCATCATCAAAATCCATTCTGGTATCGGGGACTATCTCAATTTTAACTAATTCCATTTTCGCCTATCTTTTCCATAACATAATTCCACAATTCTACTCCAAACCAACCCAAGCAAAAACATGCAAACAGGTGTGATACAGCTGGGAATACTGAAAGTACTCCTATCAATAAAAACCATACCAATCCAAATGCAATACCTATCTTTGTCTTATCCTTCATCATCTATCTCCAATTTCTTGACGGTATCTATGACCATCATCATTTCATCCAAATCATTAAATGCAACCTCTCCCAGCTGAACATTGTCTGGACTTTGTTTTAATTTAATAAATTCTCCGCCGCCCTCAGTCGCAATGCATACTTCAGTTACGGATTCGCCAAAGATGGGGTTGTCCCCTTCTTTATATACGTTAATCTGTACAACCTTTGTCTTATATACCGATTCATCTTCATGTTCCAATGAGGCGTTGTCTTCCTCCAATTCAGCGACAATATCATTTACAGTAGATTGAGCCGTTATCGGTGCCCGCTTAAGTGCTGGTGTTTTCAGCTGTCGCATTGATTCTATTCGATCCCATATTCCATGTATATTGGCCATATCTTGATCTATTGTTACCCAATTAGTAGGTGCTAACCATCGCTCACCCTTTTCATTGGAACCGACTGCACCGAGTGATTCTCCGCCGTCTGCCCACGTTACCTTATACAGCCCATGCTTTAATTTGTTAAATTCTTCTTTTTTCATTATTTTCCTCGTTTACTGGCGGAACAATATTTACAATGTTGCATCCCGCAACTATCTTTTCCACATTCAAACCATTTGTGAATGCCGAGCCAGCATTTAATTCTCTTTTTCGTGCGCTTCATATCTCTCAATTATCGTTTCGTATATTTTAGTTAATTCCCTAATATGATAGGTGGCGTTGTCCAGAATGATAATCTGTAAATCTCCAGCACCAAAGTGATTCAACTCCTCATTCAATTCCTTGCGCTGATTTTCTAGCACTTCTTGCCACACCTTTAAATCTTTTACTTGTAATTTTTCACTCATTTTTATGTTTCTCCAATACTTTTTTGATTTTCTCATCCATGGCGTCCTGCTCTTCCTGCGTGCCCCACATATTTTCCATCAGTCTATTAAACTGATAATCAATTCTTTCCTGTTGCTTGGTATCACTTAGCTCACCGTTACCCGATCTGTGAGCATACGACCATGACCCAATGATATCAAGTAATTCCATTAGGGCCTCTTTATTCATAGCCACTTCGCGTAGCATCTGTATTTTGTGCAATACGCTCTCATATACGTTTATTTTGTCTCTCATTCTAGTCATCGTTTACCCATTTTCCTTTAATTTTAGTAACACTATCACCTTCTTCAGCGGCGAAACATACGGACTTATCATAACCCAAATATGTCGCATATCCAGCTCTACCCAATAGACCCATTAATGCATTGACTTCTTTTCTTGTCATGTGCTCTGTTACTATTTTTATCTCAAATCTGCTCATCATTAACTCCTTTTAGTACCTGAAGATACAAGACTTTTACCACAAAGTCAAGCGTTATTTTCTGGTATTTCATCATCAAATTCTTTTACGATTTCCATAAGGCAATCCTTACAGATTATCATACACACCCTATCATATATCATTATTGACGCACATGATTTTTGCTTATCACATCGGTCACATTCTTTTAAATCTTCATCTATATACAATAAATCAATATGTTGCTTACCCATCGTATTCAAGTACTCCATTCATTTCCATTAATTGTTTTATATTACTTACCAACGCGGCCATTTGAATTTCCATTGTTTCCAATCTATTCAATAATTCATCCTCTTGAACTTTGGATGCCCCAGCCCTATTCAACCATGATTCAGAATACCATAATGAATTTGATAATTTATATGCACCACCGGCATCCACGTAAGTAACTTTCAGTTCACCATAAAAATCCTTTGCCCGTGTATTGGACACATTCCCCGATTTTTCATTTCTTGGGGATGATTTGTCATAAGTGACATATTCACCAACTTTTAAATTTCTAATCGACATCTTCTTCTACCATTCCTAGCATCTCTTTAATACTGGCAATATCTTTGGCTATTTTATCCATTTGACTCTCTGGAATTTGTTTGTATTTAGTTTTGGTCTTGTCATATTTTCTAGGGTTAATCCCACGCTTACTACATTCCATTTCCATTTTAGTCCACAACGATGTGGCCTGTCCATTCAGTAATTCATTAACGTGGCCGTAATCCATAGCTTCAAATGCTTTTTCCATTTCTTTCATTTGACTGACATTGGCAAAGTACCATATAATTTTAACTTGTTCGTCTGTTAATTCCATTTAATCTTCCTGTTCTACTATTCCCAATAGTTCCTTGATCACAGCCATATCCGTAGCTATAGATTCCAATAGTTCCCTATCCGTTGGTGGTAATTTTTCACCATCGGCTGATAGCCAATCCTCGTGATACCAATATCCATTTTTCAGTTGAACGGTGTTATCTTGATCTACAGAAGTGATCATCAGGGGACCATCGAATAAGGGCTGTCCACCATCGCCACCCAATTTCATCATTGAGCTTGTCCCGTATGTTGATTTCGTTCCAATCCATTCTGGATTTATAAATACAATATCACCCTTTTCCCACTTGCCCGTTTTCTCACGTCCAATTTTAAGTAAATCGGTAGCCACATACCACAACCCATTAGACAATTCAACATAACCACTTCGTTCATTTTTAACTTGCAATTTATCATCAAAATATGTATCCGATTGGACACTCTTTCTGGGATTCAATTCAACCCAATCTCCAACTTTAAATGTTGTCATCTTCTATCACTCCCAATATTTCCTTTACAATGGCCATATCCTTAACCAATCCATCAATCTTATCTTCCAATGTTTCCACTGGTTCTTCTGGAATATTAAGTGAATCATCATAATATTTTAACCAATCCGCGTGATACCAATCGTGATTATTCAATTGAATTGTGTCATCCTCATCGACTTGTCGAACAGATAAAGCTCCATGAAATATAGGCTGGCCATCCTCACCACCCAATTCCATATCATCATCTTTGCCATATTTCAATGTCTGTCCAACGCATTCCATTTTCAATACTACAACATCACCCACTTCAAATTTAGTTGTCATCTTCTACCACTCCCAATAGTTCCTTCAGCATTGTATGTATTTCTTCCAATTTCTTTTCCATATTCTCAATACGATCTCCTGTGGACAATTCCTTATCTTGGGCGGACTCCCATTTATTCAGTTCATCCATAGCGTCACGAGTCCAATCCAAGTAATCACTTGGCTGGTATTTTCCCGTTTCACGCATCATGCTCCACCATTCCTAGCACTTCCTTTATAGTGGTGATCTCCCTGAGAATCAAGTCCACTTTATCTTCAAGTGTCCGATGGGTTTGCCGTACCATTAACCATTCAAAGTGATACAATTTATTACTCTCCAACCTTACAACCCCATCAGCAAGTACTTCTATGATATTTTGTGTGGCCACAAATACGGGTGATATCGGATCACCACAGCATAAGGTGCCCCCTATTTCCTTACTGGAAAACGTACACCCATGTGCCGGTAAATTATACCGTACTTCCGTACCAATTGTTAATCTTGGGTCCATATCACTTCCACCGTTGTCCGTTCCACCTTGACAATATCCATATTCGAATCGCCACTCTTGTCCGTGAAGTCATCATTCCAATACTCCGCCAAATCTGACAGTTTCAATTCAAACATGCTACTATAATTGGATTTTTCTTTTATGACACGCACTGGCGCACGATCATAATGAATAATGTCCCCTACTTTGATATCACTTAGTCGCATGAATGCACCGCAACCGATTTATCAAACGATTCGTAGCCCAACTTCTCTTTTTTGACCCACTCTCGAGCCTCTTCTAAAGTTTCAAATTCCAAATAAGTATATGCCGTTTGTGGATGTGGAACATAGTCAGCTTTTGTATGGCTGGGTTTCCCACTCCAAAATTTGTAGTACTGTTTGTCCTCTAGTATCCTATAAATGGTGTTGCCGTACTGGCTTTCCAATTGATCTATACTATATGATATGTGTGTTCTAAATTTCATAATTTACCGTTGTATCCGAGTAACGATGGGGCACCCATAAGTGACCGGCGTCACGGATATTCTCCCTATTTCTTTTTATCTATTTACTGGGTGTATCGAGAAGTAATTGTATATTCCCGAAAATATAATGCCCAATCCGGCCAATCCAATTACAATTGGAGGTAGGATTGTAACACTATTAATTGCGTACCATACAACAAAACTACCAAATAATATTGCCATAATCATTATGGCGAATTTGATTTTCCATCTCTTTAAATAACTTGTTGATAATTTACCTTTATACATATGTCACCTTTCTTCCCATACCTGAAGATACAAGAAAAAAATGACAAAGTCAAGCGTTTTCTTGCTCACATGCCCCGAAAATGTCAATTAATTTGTCCAATTTTTCATGTATTAATTTGATTTCTTCTTCAATAGTCAATTTCACTGGAGGTAAAGTCGAATCCATATAGTCCGTTGTTAACCATTCCTCGAGATACCAAAATCCACCGTTAATGTGAAACGCAATTCTGCCATTATCCTGAATTTTCATAATCTCTTGAAATCCCTCAAATTCCATTTCACCCCCAATAAATCCAGGACTTTTCTTCACATCAATTTGATCCAGTGGCCTTAATCGTACCATATCACCTATCTTCATCACAACTCCGTTCTATGTCCATTTTAAATTGTTCCAATATATCAACATCTATGTCACGCAATTCCACTATTTCTCCACCGTGGTCAACCGCCTCATGTTTATTGGAGTATGCACCATCCACGTTTCCCTCGGAGTCCAATACAGCGTATGTAATTTTGTTTCGACTAATATAATTAGCGGCCTCTTCATAACTTTTATATACAGCGATAACACCATATTTACTTGTTATGGCATATACCCCTTCGTTTCCTTGGTATTCAATTTTCATTTTTAAATGTCCGTTCCTCTTGGGTTAGTTGTAAATTCTTCAGAATTAATAATGTATCGTGATGTGAAATAGTTCCCCACGTTGCCACCGTATGAATTAAATTCCTTGTCAAAAGTTAGTTTGAAACTGTCAATATTAACGGCATTTATTAATTTTGGGTCTGATATATGATCAACCATTTTACTATTATTACCATACGCCACAACTATAATCGTACTATCCGACATTCCATACAATTCATACGGGATTTCTACAGATTCATATTCCACTGGGATCAGGCCCCCGCCCATAGCAAAACCAAATATTAAAGAAGCAAAAATTAAAAATGTTCCCAAATCTTCAAACCCAGAACCACGTTCACACGCAGACCAAATAATCAAACCGGCCATGAGGGCGATCCAACTTATAAATAATACCACGATTACATCAACTGTGAATATTCAGTTATTACATCATAGTCATATGCATTTGAAATTTCATAGGCTTCGTCTGTAGCCCAGTATTCCAATTGTTCCAATACAGTTTCCCGTTCTTCGTCGTTTGTTGGTATCGGCAATGATACGGGAGCCTTACTCCACTTATCAAAACATACCTCATTTTCAATGGCAATCTTACCATCTAATTTTGCGTAACCGCCGTAACCCTTTTCACAAAATGCCGCACGAATACCGTCACTATCAATAGTGACCATTTTATATTCTTTACCGTCTGTAATGCATGTGTCTTCGGTGATTAAATAATCATACTCCCGAAGTAATTCGGTGAGTTTATCAAAATTATTCATAACATTTATAACCCTTTATTTTTGTTTTTATTCATATGGCAATCTACAAGATTTATACCACAATGTCAAGCTTTTTTTTCTCTTTTTTTTCGATTTTTTCTGGTGAGATGTCTATCTCTGTGAATTCTGCATCTTCGATTTTATCACAAAAATACAGTTGCTGTTGTTTATCGTTTTGAATTAGGACATCGTATGCGGCTGTGCGCTTGTGAATTTCTATATTGTCCTGTTCTGAATATGGCTTTATTGTTAATATTCGGTAAGCCATTTTACCGATTGTTATAACCTTCATTTTTTACTCTTTTTCTTTAGATTGGAGCGCCTATTCCTATTTTTAAAATAATCAATATTAACCCAATTATTGTACCTACCCAAGGGATTCAAAAATAATTCATTTTGGTGTACAGTTTATTCAATGTACCCTTTTTATTATTCACTTCAAATTCAATTGAATCTACCTTTGCGGCAGTATCCGTTATTTGTTGTGAAATTCCATTATTTAACGATGTGGCCACATTTCCAATGTGATCACCAATTTCACTAATTTGAACAAAGATTTTGGTATTTGTTTCAACCTGTTCCTTGATGGTTTCGATTAATTCTTTTTGCCGTTCACCATTTGTAGTTTTCACTTCTGCAACAATTTCAGCTATATCCATTTTGTCCTGTTTCGTGAGCGCCATTTTTATATTCTCCAATAAAATAATGTTTCATCCATATATACACTTTCATATATAAATATTAAATTAGAAAATTTTATTGATTTTTATCCAGCATTTTAATCGTATTTGTGACAATTTTTGATAACAATTTGCCATAAATTTCATCTAAATTTTCTGGGATTGGTTCGTTGTGTCTATCCCTAGCGATTATTAATTCAGCGACTATTAACATAACATCCACGATGGATGGATCGTCAAACTTGATTTCAGTTTTCATATGACCGGACATCATCCGGCCGGTATCCATAATCAATTGACCCTTCAATATACTTGAAATGTGACCCTCTACATTTCCACTAGATATTACATAACTTCCATTTGGTCTATAATGTTTCATAATTTAATCCAATACTACATTAAAATTTATATGTTCATCCCATATAGTCATAGTGACTGCAACGGTGTCTCCACGTTGGGTTAAGACTGGGGCGAACATGGTGTTGAACTCTCCGTCAGCATTTGAAAGTGATACCGAGTTTATAATCGGTACAAGAAACACTTCCTGCCCGAAATATATGTAGCTAGTATCAATTGCCATATACACCAAGTCGTCAGTATATGCATATGTAGCCACGTATCCAATTGTATCATTGAGTACCCAATAGAAATCCGATTCCCATTCTACCCGCATACAATCAACCGGCTCACCATCATAACTAACCGACCCCGTAAATCTGTGGAATGTTTGCCACCGATTGCCGTCCAATGTCATATGAAAATATCCATTGGCATCTTGGGTTAGCATTGGGTCGACAAGTATATCGTAGCTCCGAGATGTTGGGTCTGAACAATTACTAATGGATAACAATAGTAGCCCCATAACAATTATGATAAGCCACATTGATATTACTTGTGTATTGTACCCCATTTTCATTTTAATCGTCGTCCTCTATTACTACGTTTTTCTCACTCAATTTGCGTTTCTTTTGAAGTCGTTTTTCAATGACTTTCTTTTGCTTCTTTTTGTTTTGATCTGACCAAGACTTTTTAGGTTTACGGCTCCCACTTCTTTTTATCTTTTCTGTGGTTACTTCTTCCATATCTTCATAATCCTGATAATCATACTTTGGCATTTTACTGCTCCTCTTTTTGTAATTCGGTCCTGATCCGCATTAGTATTTTGCAGAAGTCGGACGCTTTTAGTGATGTATTGGAATTCCTACCAATACTATGTGTTAATTTTGCATTCCCGGTGGCCAGTAATGCTCTCTTGCTACCATCATGTTGTGTAAATTTTGCTCTCAATCCGAGCTCTATCAATTCCATGTGTGTCCGGCCATGGGCTGGAAACCCCTGACCTTTCCACCATAATTGTTTTTCTGGAGGTCGGTTCCACCATTTGACTCCACCACCCCATCGCTTAGCTCCAAGTCCAATCAATGTACATCCGTGAATCTGCATGTCATGATTTTTCCGTTTGAGAGCCTGTATGAATCCTTCCATACTGGCGCACGAAACCCCATCTACTATAAATGGGGAAAGTGCAAAATTGGATAACTGTCTGGATGGCCATTTGGCCTTACTTCCGATGTCCATATTATTTTGTGGAGATTAACTCCTGTAATCGTTTCAATTCCTTCTTGGAATTACCCTTACGGGTTTTGATTAGAGCAATCTGCTTTTCAGTGCTCCGTTTACTTCTAGCCTCAAATCTCTCGAGGGCTTCTTCCTGACGGATTTTTACCCGCCATGGGAAATTCATACGTTTCATGCGTGTCCTTTCGGTTGTTTTTTCCTTACCTGAAGATACAAGATAATATCCACCAAGTCAAGCGTTTTCTTTAGTTTTTTAATATTGTCAATGTTTCCAAATGATCAATGAATTTTTGGAGTTCCCAATCGTTTCCTTTTTCATCGGTTATAGCGATTTCATTTTCATCCCCATCGGTAACAATTTTAAGGAAAAAATCCAACCCCATTTCACTATAAAATGTTCCGAAGCTTTCGTCTCCAATGAGCACATATTCCCAAGTGGCCTTTTCAGGTTCCTTAGGCACCATAAAATATTGCATTATTTTTCCTCCAATAATTCATTAACATCAATTGCATATCCATCTGGAAATACTATCCGATTAATATTGAATGATTTCCCATCTTCCGATACATATTCATTAATTACACCCCAAGACGTGCTGAATCCTATCTTCAATAATTTTTCATTTTCTTCATTGGAATACACATGATGACATCCAAATGGAATAATAAACGGGGGTTCCCTATAACCTTCATCAATACCGAATATGTCTTTGAGTACCGCGGCATCTTCTTTTTGACCCATTATATACCCACACATACTTTATGCTTTTCCGTTACTTCAAATCCAAACTTTTTGAATTTTTTAATGAAATCCCCGAGATGAGCCTCACCGTATGCGATGGTAATAAAATTGTGATCTACCATCTGTTCGAATGTATCGATGATCACCTTATCATTCCGCAATCCTATAAGACTATGAGAAGATTTACCCAATTTGAAAAATTTGACTATTGGAATTAATTTCATTGCTGTCTTGAATATGAAGCTGAATTTTTCAATATCTCTTACATCCATTGATTCCATGCTAGTTACCGCCTTAGGCAAATCCGATTCTACCAATGATTTAAAATTGGGATCGGACGCGATGATTACTTCCATGTCCAAATCTGAATTTATCCATTCGGGATTGGAATAATCCAAACCCTCTCGTTGGAACACATATCCAGTCATGTCTCCAAATATTTTATACAATTTAATCAAATCTGATGGGTTTGCTGTAGTATTATCCTTTGATTTTGTGGCTTCATACAGTACCAAACCCTCTGCAAGTTCTTCCTGTAATCTATCATAATATTCTTGTGGTGCAACATGTACACACCCTACCAATTTAATTTTTTTCAATTTACGTTCCATTGTAACAACAGTCGTGTACATTATATGATTATCTCCTTTAAATGTCCAATTTTTAGTTGTGGGATAACAAGTGGCTTGATGCCAGTTGCTTTATATGCGTCCAAGCAGAACGATACGTCCTCGCTTGAATTGTCCTGATATTGACCAATGCGGGTTAAATTTTGTCTGAAATATGGATACTCCATTTGTTTGAATATCGACGAATGAACCTTACAAAATCCGAATCCAACGTAGCTTACTTCAATTGGGTCTTTCTTCCCAATCAATTCATTTTCATGTAGGAATTGCATAGTGCCATTTTTCTCAAAATATTCCTCATCCCAATGTGCTACCATAGCCTGCGGACTTCGTTGACCCGCCGTATCTTTGATATACCAACCACTTACGAATTTTTCCGGTCTGTCCAATAACATCTTGATTTGACCCAGATTGAATTGCTGGTCAGAATCAATCCAAACCAGCCATTCGGCTTGATCAATAAGGTTGGTGGGGCGTTTGAATCCCCCACCAGCTGTAGCTAACCAATTTCTTGCATCGACATGTGTCCTATTCGCGATAGTCAATATTTGACCATCTATTTGTTTTGTGTAATCCTGTAAATTTAACAACTGGGGCAACAACTTGCCAGAAATGGAATGACCCACCGGCATTAAAAAAGCATATTTCATTAACTATTACCGAATCCCAGCCCAGCTTTTTCCTTTTCACCACGCAATTTTTTCTCATAATCATTTGAATGGGCTTCTTTACTACGCATGACATTGATGCGGGCTACCGTATCTTCGAATGGAATTTCGAATACTTCAGTTGCCAGTAACAATTCCTTGATATGTGCAAATGTCCAATTTTCGGTAGTTTTTACCCATTGGGACATATCACCATTGATAAAGGATGATTTCTGCTTTAAGTATTCTTCACGTTCCCGTGAGTCTGGGAAATCCACATACTCGACCCTATCAAATCTTGAAGGTCTATTGACAATCCTATCTGGAAGTTGTTCAATGTAATTTGTAGTAGCCAGTACCACAATGTTGTTGAAATCCTGATCTCCATCAAGGAAATTCAGAATAGTACTCTCATTGTTACCCTTTGCCCAAGCATCAATATCTTCAATTGTAACCATTACTTTTCTATCGGGTTCGATGGTTTTGATTGACTGCATTAGGCCCATTGTATAATGATTGAATTCAATTACAATATTACCCTCTTTAACAAACTTACTCTTGATAATTTCAATCAAGGAAGTTTTTCCCCCACCTGGAGGTCCATGAAGCAAATACCCACGTTTATGAATTTCACCCATGCTTTCATATTTTTCCCGTAATGTCCAAAATTTGTCAAATTCTTGGATAATGACATCAGTCATACTATCCTCGAAAATAATCAAATCACCAATATTTTGTTCTTTTTGTCGCATATTGATTCGACCATTATCTTCATCACCCACATAAATACCAGGTGGGATACTTCCAACCGTTGTAGATGTTGGCTGAAATACCCCATCGGGTAATACAGCATATTGGCACGTTTTAATTTCTTGAATCTTTTCTTCTGACATTGTTGTTCCTTTTCGTTCTTCATTTTTTGGGGCAGACAAACTAATACTAAATGTTTTACTCATTCACAGCCCTACCTTTCAATTGTTCCCAGTCTCGTTCCGGCCTTACCTCTAAATTCTTTTCCCATGTGGCGTCAAGCATTGTAGTCTTAACACCCAGTTCTTTTGCGAGATATTTTAGCCCATTTAAATCTTTTGGAAAACACGAGAGCCCAAAACCCAATTTTCCATCTGGACCAGGTACTTTATTATGAGAATCTCCAATCCTCTTGTCATATACAATATACGAGATCATTTCGTCAAAGTCAATGTTTAATTTATCACAAATCTGTTTCATTTCATTGAAAAATGATACCTTCGTTGCTAAGAATGAATTGGCTGTATATTTTACCATTTCGGCGGTTGTCGAATCCGTACATAAATATTGTGATGTACGCATTTCAATTCCCTGTTCCCAATCTTCTTCGTTCAAGAATATTTTTTGATACATATCCGCCACAAAATTGACTGATTCTTCAGGCCCACCCAATACAATCCTATTTTGATTCTTAAATTCTTCGATGAAATTCGCTTCGGTCAAGAATTCCGGATTGAATACGATACTTAATTTTGAATTAGTCAACCGTTTATTCATCATTTCTGTAAATCCTGGATAAACTGTAGATTTGACCACGACAATTTTCTTTTTATCAAAATTTACATTATCAAATTCACCGATAATCTTTTCAACTATCTCAGTATTGCAACTACCATCCTTATTCATTGGGGTGTTTACACATAAAAATATAATATTTGACCTATTCAGTACATGGATATTGTCGGCACACGGATGATGATTCTGATGACCATTGTGAGCATTCGTTTTTTGATTCAAATCGCTTGTATAAATGGGAAATTTTTCCATTAATCCTTCTCGTACGGCCGTTCCTACGAACCCCATACCTATAACACCTATTTTGTATTTCATAACCTTTATTCCTTTATAATATATATCAGAGCCCTAGCTCAAATACGATTTTATTTTACACTTTCTATAAAATCCCTAACATTTCTTTTAAGTGGAATTGATTGGACTTCACACAACGTATGTTCCATTTCACCTTCTGGCCTATCCACATATATTCGTTCCACGTCACCAAACATATCGGCTATCTCATTCATCGAATAATTTTCCCCCCGACCCAATTCATATAAATGGCCTTTATCATCCTGATATACCGATGACATCAGACCGTCTATAATATCCTCAACATGGGTGAAATCTCTCCTCTGAGTTCCATCGCCTGTAATTTTTAATGGCTTGCCCTCTTTGTATCTTCGTTGCCATACTCCCAATACAGTTCCAAATTCACAGCTGGTAATCATCCGAGGACCATATACGTTGTAGAATCTAGCTATGGATATATTCATACCATATACATTAGCATACATTCTACATAAATCTTCACATGCACCCTTTGATGCTGTATATGGGTTCTTTTCAATACCCCCACTTACTGATGAAGATGACGCGAATATAACTTTGATTTCATTTTTCCTAGCATATTCCAATATATTCAATGTACTCAATATATTGTTTTTCAATACCAACTCTGGATATTTGATTGATGGTTGTATTCGAGGGATTGCCGCGAGATGAAATATCATATCAACATCACTCATAAAGAAGTCATAATCTTTTATTTGTTGTATGTCCACATTGTAATATTTGACCAGTGGATCATCAATGTGATTGTCCATTGTGCCAGTTACATAATTGTCCAATGATACTACATTTCAACCATCATCTACCAGTCGTTTAATTAAATTGTAACCCACGAATCCTGCACCACCAGTGACCAATGCTTTCTTTTTCATTATCTCAGTCTCCCGTCCTTATTCACTTTAATTAGATCATTTTCATATCTTATCATTTCGTTAATTGTCACGGTGAAAGGACCCAATTCAAATTGTCCAATTTCACCACTGTCCTCAATAATATCGGGCAACATTGACAATGTATTTATATTATTCTTATCCAATTCATTAGCATCAAATGCGACCAAAATGTCGGGAGCTACAAATGAATTTTTACCATACGCAAATACCCGCTTACTCAAATCATACAATGTGTTTGGTTGTTCCTTTTCAATGTACGTTTCTATGGATATCGGTGACATATCAGTATGTATAGATGAACACCATGGCTCTACCGCTTCCAGCAATTGTTTATCACAATTTTTGATAAGAAATCCGATATTGTATTTAGGAGAAATTATAGGATGGCCATACTCATTTTGTTTAACCATAACTCCATATTTTCTGATAAAATTACGCGTACTTTTCATGTTCTGTTTTAACCATTCGTCTGTCTCACGGCCAGCCATAATCACCTCACCCGTTGGATTTCGTTTGGCACCGTCCGCCATTCTGCTTCCACGGCATGTGAGGTGGTACACATACCCTTCCCATGTTTGAATGAAATTGCCACCATTAAGCATAAATCTATTCCAACAATCATCGTCCTCCTTGCTTTGGGGAGCGAAAAGTGGGTCATGGCCCCCAATTTCTTTAAAATCCGATATATAACATACCCATGGGGCAAACACACTTTCAGTTGTTTTACCCCTATGTTCCAATTTCAATTGCTCAACGTATTTATCAAAATCAGATGCCACGAATTCATTCGGTTCAATGCCGTAATCTTTAATGATTTTTTTAAGGGGTTCTTCAAAATGTAGAGGAGGTTCTATACGTGTAGCGGACACCATAACATTTGGAGCCAAATGCTTTAACATTGCAACGTCCATGCCTTTTGCCGCCCACATATCAGCGTGAAATATACACATAATATCATTGGTTGCGTATTCAAGGGCAAGGACATCATATAAAATTGTGTGTCCCTGTCGGTCCGGACCCTCGTTTCGGTGTATTTTAACCCGCTCGTCTTTCTGTTGAATTTCAAGCATCCAATCCCACGTTCCGTCAGTAGACGCATCATCAGCCATACAAATCTCATGAATTGGGTCTAGGTTCTCCCTGATAGATTTGTATGCATTTTTCAGATACTTCAAATTTGTTCTGCTTGGTATAATAAATGATATTGGTTGTATTTTATCCATTATGTTTTCCTTTTTTAATATTTTCAATTGCTGGGATAAATCTTAAATTTGATATATCACCAATTACCTTTGGAGGAATTCCGTTCTCATACCCATAACAAATTGAAATTATGTGGTCTAAATGGTACGCGTCGTCAACTAAATCGACTCTTCCCCGTTTTTCAAAATTCTCCAATAGTTTAATCGGTTGTTGTTTAGTTGCACGCAGGACATCATGGTAATACCTTTCCTTTTTGGTAAGGGTTATTAATCACTCATGGTATGGCATCCCAACGTTTGTTTCTACCATTGCACGAATGCGATTTTCATTCATTTCATCTGCTGTTTCTTTACCATATTTTTCAACCCACACTTTATAAAATCCAAGCCCGTAATTGGGATTCAATTTACCATATCGGCTCATGCCCGTTTTGGCTACTCGGTCATCATTCTCAGAAGTCAGACCTTCATTTCAACTAACTCGGTCTCCCGATGCATATGCACTTTTCAACCCATCACTAATATTTTGTCTAGCTTCAGTGGTGTGCCGCAATGTCCCATTCTTACGTTTGGTTTCAATGCCCCAATTTCCAGTTTTTCTTTTAGTATCGTTGCCCTTTTTACTTCCAGCCAGCCCCGAACAAGATAAACACAATCTACATTCCTTTTCAGATTTCAAGTAATTTCATTCAATTGTATAATAAATCTTACATTTACAATTTGGATTACCCCGTGGATTCGGGCATTCTCTAATCCATTCACATTCATTCATTATACTAACCCTTCCGCTTTCAATATTTCATTCCATTTAGCTGTCCACGCCTGTTCTGTATAATACGCGTCGTATCGTTTCTTGCAGGTGTCCGCACACAATTTATAGAATTTTTCATCTTTTAATTTTTCAACCAATAAACCGACCTGTTCCAAATCACCTTCATCCGTGGTTGTTAATGGATGTAATATTTTAGCAGCGTCGGTTGAATTATATCCGATAGTTGGTATTCCAAATCTGGACGTATTCATAAAAAAAGTGGCGGCTGCATAGGTCCTCATTAGATGTATTGCGTATCTATAAGAACTCAATTCATTCATCCATTCTGTCCACATCATATATGGCAAATGCGTAACCATTTCTTCTTCACCATCCTTTTTTCTACCCATTGATGGTGCATGAATAGGCAATTCAAATTTGGATGCCATTATATAACTATCCATTCCACCATACCAAGATACAAAATTGCCGCCAATAATTACAGCATCCTTTTTTACCTCAGATTCCGTGATAGTATCTTCTATCATTAGGCTCTGAAGAACATATGCCCTCTTGCCCGTAAGTCCACTATAATATGTTCTATCGATTTCATTATGACATAATAAGAAATCCGCTTCGACCAATGTATTATAAAAATGGATTTGATTTGCGATATCATAGTCTTGCCAAAACCAATTGGGACCTTCCTGCTGCACAGAGACCACATTACACACAGTTCTAATTCTATCTATATCAACCTGTGGTTTGTTCTTGGGAATTATGACAACCCCCAAATCGAATTTTTCATTGGTATTATATGGTTGGTGTATGTTAAAATGGTATGCCTTTAAACTTGACATCCAAGCCATTTCTGTTCTCATGTTGGTGTGATTTCTAGGTACTCGACCTTCGAATCCGTTTTCCGTAAAAAATGCTATATTAGTCAATCTTGCCACCTTTCTTTATATTTTCTTCTCATGGGAGCATCTGTAAATTCTCTATGTTCCCCATTATTTCAGGCAATATCCCATCCTTAAATCCGGCACTAACTGGATAGATATGATCCACATGATATGCCCCAACCGTTCCAGCCAGTCCACGTTTGTCATAATTCTCAAGAGTATGCAATGGCTGGTTGTTGGTTATCACGTCAACCTTCCGTCTGTATGTCATTTGCTCTCCCTGCTTGGCAACATACTCATCGTATGTCAAATCATATTTTTTCATTTGGCTCTTAACCCACGCGTTATCTTTTGCGAGTCGTGGAGTAGTCTGAGTATTGCCCGTTTTTTTACCCTTATTTCATGGGGTTTTGCCGGCATGCGTTTCACTCATTATTTTCTTTGTAGCGGATGTATGAGTTTTTCCATACATTCCATTGTCCGTGCCGATATGTGATTGTTTAGATTTAATCAATTTTATAGTTTCCTCATCATAACATTCTTCGTATGTTTTTCCACTATTCCAAGTGGGCTTGCCCGTATTCCATTTGTCCACACATTTTCGGCAACAAAATTTTGCCGTTTTTTCCCTAGCTTTTATAACTTCAAATTCATTTCCACACGTTTCACAAATTTTATTAACCCGATTTTTCCTCATAATAATCTCCCTTTATTATAAGTATCATGAAATTACATATTCGGTACGGGTATTTGTATAATTCATCGTATGTTCTTTTAATCCAGTACCCCCAGTCTCGCGACATTGGGTTCTGTGAAAAATGCTATATTAGTCATTTGGGTACATTTCCTTATAAATACGTTCTATCCAGTATCCAGTATTTCTGTTTAATCTATTCTGCGGGATGGCATTGATGTGAAATATATAACCCGACTGAAGTAAGTTACTTATACTATCTCCCCACCAATTCGATGGGTCATGATACAACAATTGTTTACTATGCAAATCCTGCAAATTAAATCTGTCTTGGAGATAAATAGTTTCAATCCCGCCCAAAACCCGCAAATAATTTATGATGGTTTGATCGGTACTACATCGTATTTTATCATAACTATCAATTATCTCATCCTGATGTTCCCAATAGAAATCGGTAATTGATTTGATAAATTCCTTGTGTTTGTTATTGAAAATTACCAACCCATTATTTATATATTCCCAAGGATTAATTCGTTTGCCATCAAACATTAAATCGGCATATCCATTGATACTTCTCACCACCCACTCATACGATCCATTATTCAATACCCCAGACCATTTCATATCAGTATGCTCGAAAAAATTGGGACAATCTGGATGTATTACCATATCAGCGTCAACCAAAGCGATTTGTTGATCATCTGTAAGTTCTATATCATTCGCCTTTAGTATATCAAATATATACCATCGTTGCCATGTTATTTTCATATCTGAAACTGGGTACAATAATTCATCCAATATAAACAATTCGCAGTCATTCTTTTTGCACCACTTTTCCCAGCTCTTTATGGAATAGTTATATGGTTTACTTCTGTTGTCTCCGACATCAATATTCGGAATAAATACTATATTCATGTTACCACCTTTTATTTTTAGTGTTGGCTTCCCACGGCTTTAATTCAAATCCTATCGCTTGCAAATCGTCAACCAATGCATCATGTTCCGATTCCAATAATCCAATCTTGGGCCAATGCCATTCTCCCCACAATTCGTCAATATATTCAAATGTACCACGGTTTATCATGTGCCGCAATACTTCATATTCAGCTCCTTCTATATCCAATTTGAATATAATGTAATCACCTTTATCAAAATTATCTCTCATAAATTTGTCTATATCAATTGATTCCACTTGCACACTATTATTGGGATTGACTCCCCCTGTGGTTTTATTTTTCATTAGTGAACTCCCCCACGGTTTACCTAAATAAAATGGGAGCGTAGAATCTTCAGTCCATATCGCTATTGGATATGAATTTACATCTGGGTGCCTGTATTTTAATTTGTCAAATTGTTCTGGGTTGCATTCGAATGAATGGATTTCGTATTCGCCAGCATCCGGCTTGTTAATCTTAAAATCGGTTACTGATATTCCACCCATAGCCCCACCGCCAATAAATATTTTACGATTCATTTTTTAGAACTCCTATACCCGCCCAATGTGTATGAGCGTTAAATTCTATTTTGTCACCATCCAATTCGTCCCATAATTGTGCCACATTTACCCCACGTTTCCTGTGGTAATCGGTATCATTGATGTCGTGGAATGCTATATAACCACCCACGTTGACAAATTGTTTATAATTTTCATAGTCCTGCTTTACACCTTCATATGTATGATCACCATCGATGAATAAGAAGTCAACCATTACCCCGTCCAGATGCTTTGTTACTTCATCAATAATAGACTGATCATGGGAATTTCCATTGATAAAATGTGCATACGGAAATTTATCAGTAAAATATTCATCACGCTTTCTGTGAACATCTCCTAAGTACGGATGAAATTTAGTGGCCCATCCTCCAAAGTCACCACCGACTAAATCAACTGAAATTACCTTACCCGCAATTATTTGATTTAAGATATGAAATACCCCACCCTGCTTAGTACCAATTTCAATGGCATTAGTTAAATTGTGATCTTGTAAAAATTCTGCCAATTTTTCAATTTCTGCCCGTTCTTGAGCCATTCCTATTTTATACCCATAATCTATTAATTTTTCAATTGTCATTTATTCCTCCGATAACCAATTTTCATGTTGTTTCATTTCTTCTGGATGATCTATTTCTACATATCCAGCATATATTTTCGGATTGTCCAAATCCGTACTATTCCTAATCATTACATCCTGACCCGTTTCATTTTTTCTTATCACATCTAAAGCACCATCCCAAAATTCCAAATATCCGGCTTTTCTATTCAATTGTGCATAACGTAACGCTTTATACTTTCCGAATTTAAACCACGGATAATGAAATGTAAATAAATCAGTCGGGTTCAACATGGTATAATTCTGAGACATAAAATTGGATAGGACATTCTTGTACCATTTCATATCTCCAAATTTAATACCAACTCTCCTCGACCGGCCCGCTTCAGGATCAAAATTGTCCATATCAGAAAATGGCAATAAATTCCATTTTTCACAATAATACTGGGTCTCTATAAAATCCACCCATATTGATCTGAATCCTTGGTTGGGCTCTAACTGTTCAATATATTCGTCAATTTCATCTGCACTGTCATGGTGATGAAATACATCTGGTTCCAATGGAAATAAAATATCACCCTCTTCGATTTCAATATCACCAAACGATGTACAAGCCTGAATGAAACAATTTATAGAATGTTGTTTTTCAGGATAATCCATTTTCTGTAAGATTATTTCCACATCTGGATATTCCAATTTTGCCATGTTTATTATCCTTTGAGTTTCCTCAAAGTCAAAACCTCTCACTCCATCCAATGTAAATTTCTTTATAAATTCATCATCGACCTGAGTATTACTTTCAGGACCGGCCGGAAACATTCCCTCGTTGTATATTATCACATCCGGTTTTATCGTATTTATCAAATTCGGAATTTGCAATTTAATCAAATGTGCCTCACAAAATGTTGGTATTATTACCACTCGTTTATTTTTTTTCATATTATATCAAGCTTTCAAATTTTAAATCCACATTAAATACTTCCCTGTCCAGATCAATCATAAACGACCACCATATCCTTTCAAAAGAATGTGCATACGTCCTTGTATTTAAATAGGCGTGAATAAATTTGTCATATTCAACTCCATACTTTTTGATATGATGAAATATATCTTCAGACCTAGCCCAAAACATGGCCGCCTGATGAAATTTCCTACTAAGGTGTCTTAATTCATATTTCCCCTTCAATTCATTCATATATTGTTCTCGTCAACCCCTATGTATTGATCCTGTATAACCTATCATTCCCACATTATCACTTTGCAAAAAATGGTTGTGAATATCTTTAGAATTTAATAACAACGAATCCAAATTTCTTTCCAGTAGATTTTCATTTTTAAGAGATTGCAATTTTATAATGAAATCATAAACCGGCCCATTTTCAATGATACTTTCCATCATCTTAAGCGTTCCATATCCATCTTGACCAACATTATTTTCATTGAAAGTATATGTTTTTTCAGCAATGGTTTCCAATGCCGATAAACATTCATCCTTT
>Ga0233434_1001094_pt1 | contig 27848 bp, 33 predicted proteins | sample SI_122_August201_4_FD_182738 | JGI IMG/M metagenome (GOLD analysis project Ga0233434, IMG submission 182738) | Seawater microbial communities from Saanich Inlet, British Columbia, Canada - SI_122_August2016_120_MG | ecosystem: Environmental > Aquatic > Marine > Inlet | place: Canada: British...
CTAGCATGGGGGCACACCCTGAATGTTAACTTGAATGCTGTTTTTATTCTGACTCAGGTCTTACTTCCTTTATTACAAAAATCGCAACATGCATCGATTGTAATGACCAGCGACTCCTTCGTCCACCAAGCCAGAGCCTATTCGGGAGCCTATGGCGTTTCTAAAATTGCAGTTGAAAGCTATGCAAAAATCTTATCTGAAGAACTCAGCGAAGCAGGTAAAATCAGGGTGAATGTTTTAATCCCAGGCCCAGTTAATTCGCCACTTAGGAACAAGGCATTTCCTGCGGAAGAAAAAAACAAACTACCCGAAATGACCGAAATAAACCCGGCCTATCTCTATTTATTCAGCCCTCATAGCATAGGTACGACAGGGCAAACAATAGACGCCCTAACTTTTAAATTATAGAAGATACAATCATGTCTGAAAGAGAAACAATCATCCTGACACGAGATGTCAACGTCGTCCTTATTCCGGACGGCAATCACGGCACCCTGAGTAAAGGAAAAGAAGTCACCATACACCAGGATCTGGGTAATAACTACACAGTCGTTACCGATCACGGCCATATGGTTCGAATATCCAGTGCCGATGCCGATGCCTTAGGCAAAGAAACACATGAATTACATACATTAGTCTCTGAAACAGATGCCAGTGCCGTGGAAAAAAATTGCTGGGAAGTAATGAAAACTGTTTATGACCCTGAAATACCGGTAAATATCGTGGATCTGGGTCTAGTCTATAACTGTAACGTCGAAACGGTAGGCGAAGCACTCAATCGCGTACAAATCATGATGACCCTGACTGCACCCGGTTGTGGAATGGGACCGGTAATTCAAGGTGATGTAGAAAAAGCTGTCCGTGCCCTACCTGGCGTAGAGTCAGTCCAAGTAGAAATCGTTCTGGACCCACCCTGGTCACGTGAAATGATGTCTGAAGTTGCACAAGTACAATTAGGACTGTTTTAACTTACCACCAAGGCACTAGAAGTAGCGCAAAGTACAAATAAGACCTTTTAAACACAAACCTATCCTTATGCTTACAGACAATAGGAGTAAAAGAGCATTAACTGTATGCAAAATAGTGGCCTAAATTTGGCTCTATGCTGTTTGATAGTTGTTTGTATATACACAGGAACCTCTCCATGAATCACCAAAAGAAGATAGCATTCATACTAACATTTGCCTTATCCAGCATTATTGTTAATACTGTATCTGCCGCTGATTATACTCGTAGCGCAGTGCAGCAACTCCTCAAAAAAGCGAATAAAGCAAACCCTGCCAATCTAAGACGTAAAGACTTAAAAGGGGTAGATCTGTCTAGACTGGACTTCCGCAATGCGGATCTTTGGGGCGCAGATTTACGTGGTGCAAATTTAAGTCACAGCAACTTGTCGGGGCTGGTTTTAGATTTAACCGTGATGACAGGAATCAACCTTTCCGGCGCAAACCTATCCAGGGTCAGTATTTTTGGTGTCAGCATGATGCGCTCGGATTTAAGTAATACAGACTTTAGTCATAGCCGTGTGATTGCCAATCTGGATAACTCCAATATGAGTAATGCCAATTTGTCTAATGTTCGTTGGGGCGCTGATATGAAAAACCAACCCATGGGCTTAATGCGGGTTAGCCTGAACAAAGTGAATTTAAGCAATGCCAATATGAAAAATGCAGACCTTGGACGAACAACAATGCGCTTTGCGAATTTAACCGGGGCTAATTTAGAAAATGCAATTTTGATTTCAGCAGAACTAGGTGCCGCTAATTTCACTAATGCCAATGTCAGCAATGTCGATTTTAGCGCTGCTAAATTAGCCGAATCTAACTTCACAAACGCCACAATAACAGGCGCTAATTTTGATAGAATTCAGGGTATCGATAGCACCAGGGGATTGAAAGACAACAAAACTAAAAGCGCGGGTATGCTTGATTAACACCACATAGATTCAAGTGATGATTACTCCTATCACTGGAAATGCGCTACAGTTATATCACACTGGCCAACCTATTGAATGTACCCAATCAAAAAGGACCGACAATCAATTTCATTAATTTCTCTTTCAGTTAAGCTTATATCTCATTTTTTTACAATAAAAAAATAACTGAGTACGTCTAAAATAACTTTTCATCATTAGCGTTTGAACAAAAAAGCCGTTTTTTTAAAAAAATTCCATACCCAATCGAGTGAAATAATTTTCAAATTGGCGCAGTGGGAATTAAAATTCACCCTCGGGGAGTCCCTACTTTTGCGAAAGCTATTTTTGGACATCCAATCCCACAACGCCCTATCACTATCAGGGGCTAAAAATCCTCACTTCACTTAAACTCCGCTTCCAGAATTTTCAACGAAAGTGACTTCTGGTGAGCCCTAACAATCGACACTGATGGCTAAGTGAGAATACTTTAAGCTTGGGCTCGAGGATACTTTTCTGATCCAATGAGACCAAGCTTTTTAGTTTTTTCGAGCCATTCATTTTAATGGTGACCTTACCGACAAGCTTAGTTAGGATCTCATTTTCTTCTTGAGCTTGTGCTAAATTTTCTTTGTATTGTTTATCTACTTTAGAAAGATCCATTGCAATAACTGCATTGCCTAAAAATATCTTTTTCCAGCCCTGTAAGTTTTAAGGGGTACTATAGTTATGACTTGAATTCAGGTAATAAAAATTCCAGTAGAAAACCGATAAAAACCGTTAAACCAAACCAGTTACTATTTAAAAAAGCTTTGAAACAATCCGCTTTGTCGCGATAAAAAATCAGTTTTTGCTGGTAGATAAAAAAACCACTAGCACAGAGTAAAGCGCTATAGTAAATCCAGGACAATCCCTGCATACGCCCTATTTGTATCAATAAAAGCATCACAATGACTTGCAGCACAGCCAAGATTTCGCGTTCTTTATCAGCAAATAAGATGGCTGTTGATTTTACTCCAATTTTTAAATCGTCTTCTTTATCAACTATGGCATACATGGTGTCATAGATTAGAGCCCATAGTGCTGTTGCCAGGTACATCAACCAGGCTACCAAAGGTATTTCATTACTTTGTGCTGCAAATGACATTGGCACTGCCCAGCCAAAGGCAATCCCGAGGTACGCTTGAGGTAATTGCGTATAACGTTTCATAAACGGATAACTGGCTGCCAGAAATACCCCACCGAAAGACAGCATGATTGCATATGGGTTGAGCAATAACACCAGTCCGAAAGCGCTTAAACATAGCACAAAAAAAACCGTCAGCGCTTCTTTAGGCGTTACTTTGCCTGCCGCAATAGGTCTTAATTTTGTACGCTCGACATGGAGGTCAATATCTCGATCAGCATAGTCATTAATAACACAACCCGCTGCCCGCATTAATACCACGCCACAACAAATCACTGTTAGCACCAGAATATCGGGGCGCCCTGAACTCGCCACCCAAAGCGCCCATAAAGCGGGCCATAATAAGATTAATATTCCAATAGGCTTATCAAAACGGGCTAATAACCAGTACTGCTGCGCTCTGTCTATCACTTTTTCTTTATTCACTTCAACCACTCAAATCAATAAATTCAACAACTTAACATAGATAAGTTAATTAATTACATGAAATATTAAAAAACCATTAGGAATGTCAACTAAAATGCACTATTATTATTTTAATCTTTATATTTTATATGCTTATAGCAACTATTTAATGTAAAGTTTCTCTAAAATAAAAAGCAGGTAAGCTTATGTTACATATCATTGATAATTTCCCTATCCAACTTTCTTTTTTACAACAAATGCACTCAGGCGATACGATTATTTTAAAAGATAACGCTGTCTATGCGGCTAAACAAGAGAATATCAAGACGTCGTTGTACAGAAAGACACTTGCTCACCTTAACCTCTGCGTGAGTAAAACCGATTTATCTCTGCGTAATATCTCATGCCGTGACCTTATTCGTGGCGTAGCAATTGTTGATAATACCGACGAATATCAGGAATACCTCAATCAGAATATAGTTATGCGTTCATGTAACTAATTTAGTTATAACTGTTTATCGCATTACTTGCTTGTTAATAATGCAATCAGAGTTTCCATAAAGCGACTTTCGACATTTGCCTGTACTGGAACATACCAATGTTGTGCCGTTGCAAATGATCGACATTTGACGGCATCTTTTTCGGTCATAAAAATAGCGTCGGCTGATTTAAAACCAATATCTTTGCTACTATAAACGTAGTGATCAGGAAAAGGGTGCGTCTGACAGGATATTCCCTGTTGTGCCAATAAGTCAAAAAAGCTCTGTGGATTACCAATACCCGCCAGAGCATGACAGTTACCCCCTTTAAATTCTGCAAGGGATCTGCGCTCATTAGTTTGCATATTGAGTGCATGGCTCCCTTCTAGCTGCATCAAAATTTCGCTTTCTTCGGGTTTCCCACCATTGCAAATCACAAAATCAACTTCCTGAATACGCGCCTGTGTTTCGCGTAAGGGCCCGGAAGGTAAACAAAAATTGTTACCAAAGCGGCGCACACCGTCGATAACCACTATTTCAATATCACGATACAGCGCATAATGTTGCAAGCCATCATCTGAAATAATCACATCCAACTCATCATTTTCTAGTAACAGTCTCGCTGATTCTACTCTAACAGGTCCTACCGCTACCGGGCAATGCGTCTGTTGTGCAATCAATAAAGGTTCATCGCCTATTAATATCGCATCGCTATCTGCATTGACTCTGACAGGCCAGTGTGTTGATTGCCCACCATATCCACGACTTATTACTCCGGGCTTAAAACCGGCCGCTTTTAACTGTTCGACCAGATAAATAACCAGAGGAGTCTTGCCTGTTCCTCCCAGGGTAATATTGCCGACAATAATAACCGGCATAGGCAGTTTTTCGACTGGTTTATAGCCTTTCTTATACAGCCAGCGCCTAAACTTAGCGATATCTGTATAGATAAAAGATAAAGGCATCAGCCAAGTACCTATAAAATGATCTCTATACCAGACCTCCTCTACAAACTTAGCTATTAATTGCTTCATATCAGTCTTGTTTCTGGGTTGCGAAAGTGATGTTGGAAAAGCCTTCTTTTGACGCAACATCCAAGACTGAGATTGCAGCCTGTACGGGTGAAGCAGCATCGGCGTTAATAAGCAAAGGGATATTCTTATTATTTCTACTCGCCCTTAATGCTTTGGCCAGAGTAACCAGGCTCTTGTCGCTTAATGGTTTATCATCGATAAAATACTGACCTGACTTATTAATCGTCAGTAATAATACCTGTTCATGCCTTTCTGCCTGTTGCCCCTCTGCTTGCGGCAACATCACTTTAATTGCAGATTCTCTGCTAAAAGTGGTTGTCACCATAAAAAAAATGAGTAACAAGAACACCACATCGATCATCGGTGTTAGAGAGATTTCCAGGGGCTTATGTTTTTTATTACGAAAATTCATTCTAATTCATCATGAGTGCCGTGAATCACTTCAATTAATTTTAATGATTCTTCTTCCATATTAAGCACATAGCCATCGACCAGCCCATCAAAATAACGGTGAAAAATAACACAAGGAATCGCCACTGACAAGCCGGCGGCAGTGGTAATCAGTGCCACTGAAATACCGCCCGCCAAAACTGCAGGGTCGCCGACACCATGACTGACTATCGCGGCAAAAACCTTAATCATCCCGACCACAGTCCCCAGTAAACCTAGCAATGGGGCGATCGTAGCAATAGTACCCAGAGTATTTAAAAAACGCTCTAATTTATGCGCAACTTGCCTTCCAGATTCTGCAATAGATTCTTTCATGACATCGCGACCAAGATTTCGACTCTTCAGTCCGGTCGCTAAAATCCTACCCAGGGGTGAACTATCTTTTAAGTGTTTTAAAGTCTTGGCATCCAGCTTTTTAGCTTTTGCCAGATGCCAGACCTGAGACACCATTTCGGGGGGTAATATTTTCTTTTTACGCAATGTCCAGAAACGCTCACCGACAATGCCCATCGCCATGACCGAACAAAAGAGAATAGGGATCATTAACAAACCCCCGCTTTGAATTAACTCAAACACTGATTTTTCCTTTTAATTAGAGGTACCCTTTTATTGATGACAAAAAGCCTTGCCTTTACCGATCCATATACCTGCAATAATATACGCTAAAAAGCTTAAAAATGCTGCAAAACTATACACCCATTGCCCACCGTAAACATCCCAGGCATAACCACTATACAAGCCTCCCAACATACCACCCAGACCAAAGCTGAAACTACTATAAAGCGCCTGCCCTTTACCCTGATGATGTTTTCCAAAATAACTTTGTACCAGATGAATAGCGGTTACATGTGCCGTACCAAAAGTAGCAGCATGCAAAACCTGAGCAGCCAGTAGTACCCATAGATTATCCGCATACCAGGCTATCATTAACCAACGTAAAACCGATGTTAAAGCACTAACTAACAGGAAACGCCGCAAGGAAATAAATTTTAATAACCGGCGCATGACGAGAAAGACGATAATCTCCGCCCCGGCTCCAAGCGACCAGAGTAGCCCAATCATGCTAGAAGAGTAGCCATATTGTTTTAAGTATATCGAAAAAAATACATAATAAGGACCATGTGCGGCTTGCAACAGCATATATACTAGCAAAAAGGCAATAATTTCTGGCTGCTTAACAATTTGCCAGATTTTTACGGCTGCGCGGTTTGCTTTAACTGTAGATATCTCGGGAGTTAGCAAAGAAATTAACCAGATACTCGCGAGCAAGGAAACAATTAAATAAGGTAGTAATTTAATATTATATAAATCGAGTAAATAGCCAACACTTAATACCGTAACAATAAAGCCGATAGATCCCCATAAGCGTATCTGACTATAGCGATGTGTCTGGTCTTTTAAGTGATGCAGTGTCGCTGCTTCAAACTGTGGTAATGCGGCATTCCAGAAAAAACTAAAACTAACGGTTACAAAGGCAAACCACTCAAACGATTGCCGATACATAAAACCAGAAAATAAAATCGTGGCAAAAAAAGAAGCTATGCGAATAACGCGTAAACTTTTTCCAGTATGATCCGCAATCCAACCCCAAATATTAGGAGCCAGAACCTTGGTACCGACCATAAAAGCCGTTAACTCCCCAATTTCGGCCGCACTAAAATGACATTCTTTAAGATACAAGCTCCAATAGGGTAAAAACCCACCTAAAGTAGCAAAGTAAAAAAAGTAAAAGCCCGATAAGCGCCAGTAAGGGACTTTATGCACGGTATAATTCCATTTGTTAATACTTATTCGTAGACGGCACGTGCTAAAACGACTCTAAAAGAAAATTGCGCTGTTGCAGATGACTTTTTAATGCCTTATCGTCGCTAGTTGTATCCTTAAGATTAACACCAGAAAACTGTAACCGACTCGCATCACCTATCAGAAACATCAGCTTTTGAATCGCAGTGTGATAGTCCAGGCCTAGTTTATGTATATTAGAAATACAATTACATTGTGCATCAGTATTTCCGCTTTTAGGCTGGTAAGTAAAATAAATACTCATACTATCGAGCGAACTGAGTCCGGGGCGCTCGCCGATTAACACTACACTCATTTTAGCATTGACCAGCTCACCAATCGGATCACCAATAGCGACGCGGGCATATTTGACCAGATAGATCAGACTGATTAAATAGTCTGCTTTGTGCAATTCAGGATTCAGCTTATTCAATAAGGCTGGCGCATGATTGGCAATCGCCGTTGAAGAAAGACCATCAGCGACAATGATCGCGATATCCGGGCTGTCCTTTTGCTCTTCAGGCTTATCCAGTTTTGCTACCGAATCAAGGCTTAATAGCCGACCTTTATCCGGGCGCTGCAAATACTCTGCGTGATTGGATACTTGTGATTGTAACTGGATTGTAGCCTGCTGCTTCCCTAACTGTTGAGTTAAGAAAGAAAAATCTAGCGGGATGCTAACCGAATCTCTGGCCAGTGCATGTGCTAATTTAAATTCCAGGTTGGCCTTTACGGGTAGACTTGTTCCTACGCTGCCTAAAGCTATTCGGGCATTGGTAAATTGCTTTAATACCTGTAATGGCTCATTGTTGCAAATATCCACCTCACTATCAGGCATAAACATCATTCAATAAATTGAAGCAAGAATATTTCATTCCAGGCTTTCCAATGCTGATGAAAACAAAGCAGGCACATTGTTATGCTTGATCAGATTATTATTTTCATCAAAGATCTGGTTTTGTTGTAGCCACTGAAAAAACTCCGGAGCAGGCGCTAAATCGAAAGTCTGGCGTAAATAAAGTGCATCATGAAATGAAGTAGACTGATAGTTAAGCATCACATCATCCGCACCTGGAACACCCATAATAAAAGTGCCTCCTGCTACTGCAAATTGGGTCAGCAACATATCCATATCATCCCGATCGACTTCAGCATGATTGGTATAACAGATATCACAACCCATGGGTAAGCCTAATAATTTACCGCAAAAATGATCTTCCAGTCCAGCGCGGATAATTTTCTTGCCATTATATAAATATTCTGGCCCTATAAAACCAACAACGCTATTTACCCATAAAGGATTAAATTGCTGGGCAACAGCATAGGCTCTCGCTTCACAAGTCTGCTGATCCAGTCTATGATGGGTATTAGCAGAAAGTGCACTGCCCTGTCCTGTTTCAAAATACATGCAATTGCTACCAACAGTGCCCCGATTCAAGCTTAGTGCAGCAGAGTGTGCTTCTTCCAATAATTTATGATTGACTCCAAAATTAGCATTAGCCTGTTCTGTGCCTGCTATAGACTGGAATACAAGATCAACCGGTGAACCCGCTTCAATCGCCCGCAATATAGTGGTTACATGTGACAAGACGCAAGACTGAGTCGGAATCTGGTAACGCTCGATCACATCGCTTAACATTTGAATCAACACCTGGGTAGCTTGTAGATTATCCGAAGCCGGGTTAATACCAATCACTGCATCACCACTACCATAGAGTAATCCATCCAGAATTACTGCAGCGATACCTGCTGGATCATCCGTTGGGTGATTAGGTTTTAGACGGGGTGAAAGCCGGTGTTGCAAGCCAGGGGTATTTCTAAACTGGGTGACTACCCTATATTTTCTGGCGACCAGAATAAAATTTTGAATGCGCATCAACTTACTTACTGCCGCTACCAATTCCGGGGTTAAACCCCAGGCGAGTTGCTGTAGAATTTCGCTTGTGCTGGCATCTGATAATAACCAGTCTCTAAAACCACCAACGGTTAAATGACTAACCAAGGCAAAAGCCTGTTGATCATGTTGCTGAAAAATTAAGCAACTAACATCATCTGTTGCACAGGGAATAAGAGCTTCCAGTAGAAATTGTTTAAGCGGCACATCAGCAAGTACCCATTGAGCAGCAACGCGCTGCAGATTTGAATCTGCAGCCACACCTACCAAAATATCACCCGAGCGTGCAGGCGAGGCTTTTGCCAGTAATTCGCCAAATGAGTTAAAACGATAGGCTATGCCTGCAATTTCCGTTTTGTAAACCATAGGCCTTCACATATAACGTTATTAACCTGAAATACAGGAGTAATCACTATAAGCCGATGTTCAGGTAACTAGTTTTTAACAATAGTCGCCCAAGCTGATTGCCAGGCATCTGCTTCATAGTAACTGGCTTTTTTCTTTAAAGAACCCGTTAATACCTGTCTTAAGGTATTTTCAATAATCCCAAAAAAGTGACAATAAGCATGCTGGCCATCAATCGCTTTAATCTCGCCGTCTTTAATGCCATTTTCCAAGACTTTGATAATCTTTACAAAAGGCGGCGTTGCCATGATCCGCTGTTCTTCGGGCAAGAACTCTTTAACATTGAGCACTAATAAAAACTGCATTACTTCGGGGGCTTCATCTGTTAAGCGAAACCATAAATCGACAATTTCTCTTAACTGCTCAGATGATTTACGGCTTCTCCTGCGTATATCATCAATCGAAACACTGAGCCTATCGATAACCCATAGATATAATGCCTGGGCTATTTCCTGTTTATTTTTAAAATACTTATAAATTCCGGCGCTGTTTTTTACCCCGGAAAGTTCTGCTATATCAGTGAGTGAAGTATTAAAATACCCTTTTTCTGCAAATAACTTTAGAGAGGCTACTAAAATATCGTCTCGCAGTTGTTCTTTGTCTTTCTGTATTTCCTGATCCATGTTGTTTTTTATTTTCTTCCAGTTTATTTTTAGTTATCAATCCGTCATGGAGGTATAGGCAACCTTTAAATAACTCATCATTGACCATAGAGTTAATACTGCTGCTATATACAACATAACCAAACCGAATAATTGCATCGATACGCCCACAAATTCTTCACTGTACAATAAACAGCCAATCGCAATCATTTGCGCTGTGGTTTTCCATTTGCCTATTTGTGAAACTTTTACAGTTGCGTGCTGACCTAATTGCGCCATCCATTCGCGTAGTGATGAAATAGTAATCTCTCTACCAATAATAATCGCGGCAGGTAGTGTCATCCAAATATTGGACTCCACCTGCACTAATAAAACTAAAACAAAGGCAACCATGATCTTGTCAGCGACAGGATCTAAAAATGCGCCAAACTGTGTTTCCACCTGCATTTTCCTGGCTAAATAGCCATCTAACCAGTCAGTGATCGAAGCGATAATAAAAATACCCGTGGTCGCAATATTTGAATATTCCCAGGGTATATAGAAAAAAATGGCTAATACGGGAATTAACGCAATGCGGGATAGCGTAAGTAAGGTGGGTAAATTTAAGTTAGTCATCTTGCTGATGGAATGTATCGTATATTCGTTGCGCTAATTGTCGGCTAATTCCATCTATACTGCAAAGTGCATCGACTCCTGCCCTGGAGATTCCTTGCATACCGCCAAACTGCTTTAATAAAATCTGTCGCCTTTTAGGGCCTAGTCCTGCTATGGTTTCCAGAATCGATTCTTTTTTCCCCTTAGCTCTACGCGCTCTGTGTCCGGTAATAGCAAAGCGATGAGCCTCATCTCTGATATGCTGGATAAGCAATAACCCACTTGCACCAGGCGTAACATCAATAGGCTGTTCCTGGCCCGGGAAAATAATTTTTTCCATACCCGCTTTTCTATCGGGTCCTTTGGAAACACCCACTATCATAACATTATTTACCTGTAATTCAGCTAATGCCTTTTCAGCTTCATTAACCTGACCCTTACCGCCATCTATAAATAATATATCCGGCGCTGCATGCTCACCATTCACCAGGCGCTTAAAGCGCCGCGAGACTGCTTGATACATCGCGGCGTAATCGTCACCCGGGGTAATTCCAGCTATATTAAAGCGTCGATAAGCTGACTTTACAGGCCCTTCCCTATCAAACACGACACACGATGCGACAGTATAATCTCCCTGGGTATGACTGATATCAAAACACTCCAGGCGCTTAGGTATTTCCTGGCAGCCCAGTTCCTCTTGCAAACTTAAAAAGCGCGCGTAGATACCCTGCTTGTCGGATAACTTGGTGAGTAATGCATTTTCTACATTAGCTTTAGCCATTTGCAACCATTTAGCGCGATCGCTGCGTACATTGGCAGAAATAGCGACGACATGACCGGCATGTTCAGTTAATACTTCGATTAACAAGCTCGTTTCTTCCTGCTTATGACTGACAATCAGCTCATAAGGAACATTTTTATCTAGATAATATTGCGCAATAAATGCCTGCAGAATATTTTCCGGCGTATAGTCAGCGCTGATTTTTGGAAAGAACGTTTTATTTCCCAGATTCTGTCCATTGCGAATAAAAAAGATCTGTACGCAGGCAATACCTCCTCTGGTTTCACAGGCAACTATATCAACGTCGCCACGTTCACCATGTACATAGTTTTTCTCTAATATGGTGCGCAACTGACTGATTTTATCTCTAACACTGGCTGCCTGTTCAAATTCTAAATTACCTGCCAACTGATCCATATGCTGCACCATCTTATCAATCAATAAACTGCCCTTACCTTCTAAAAACAGCCGGGTATTATTGACATCCTCAGCATACTTTTCCTGACTAATTAAGCCGACACATGGTGCAGTACAGCGCTCTATTTGATGCTGCAAACAGGGCCTGGAACGGTTTTTATAATACGAATCTTCGCACTGCCGTACCGGAAATATTTTTTGTAATTGCTTTAAGGTTTCTCTTACTGCTCCCGCACTGGGATAAGGCCCATAATAGTTGCCTTTTTTCTTTTTAGCTCCACGGTGTGTGGTGATTTGCGGGAATTGTTGTTCAGTAGATATGTAAATAAACGGGTAGGATTTATCGTCCCTTAAACAGATGTTAAAACGCGGCTTATGCTTTTTTATCAGCTGGCTTTCCAGTAACAGCGCCTCGCCTTCGGTATGCGTTACTGTCACTTCTATGCGCGCTATTTTAGCCACCATCACCTGCTGTTTAAGCGATGCAGCACCTTTTCTAAAATAGCTGGAGACTCTGTTCTTAAGGTTTTTAGCTTTACCGATATAGACTATCGTGTCTTTATCATTGAGCATCTTATAAATGCCCGGCAACCGCGTCAGATGCTTTAAAAAGTCTTCTATATCGAATGCTGACTCTTCATTTTCTGGTTTATCAACGACTGTCATTACTCATTAATACGGTCTTTCGCTTGTGGCAAGCGCATGAATAATTCATTCCATTGAATAACCACATCATCCAGAACGGTAATAGCTGTTTCTCCAGCAAATGCTACAATCACTGCTTTAGAAAACTCATTATCTTTTAACAGGTAAATTGTTAATACTCTATCTGTCGGGTGAAACAGCCAATATTCACGTACCCCATGGCATTCTAATTTGTTGCTATAGTAGACGTCTAAAACATCAGGTTGAACCACCGTATCAATTTGCTCATCAACTTCACATTGATTAGCTAATCGAACATCGATCAGAGCAATATATACACGAGATTTCTTACCTGTTAAAGCATTTTCTATTTGTTTATAAACTTCACCGGCAACTTCTTGATGATCTAGGTTAGGCGCAGGCGACATAAAATAAGCCTTACCATCAATCAATTCACAGTTATTATCCGTCCATTGTAGATAATCCGTATATCTATGGTATTCAGTATCTTTCAATGCCAAGCCCATTGCTTAATGAAATTATTAGTAAGTGTATACGTTTATCTAACAATCAGCCATAAAAAAAGGGTCTTGCGACCCTTTCTTGTAGTGATAATTAAACAACCGCTTAATTTTTAGCTTTGTTCTGTCTCGACTTCTTTCATACTAAGTCTTACCCGACCCTGACGGTCGATCTCTAGGACTTTGACTTTGACAACATCACCTTCTGAAAGCTTATCGCTGACTTTATCAACATGCTCATTGGTTATTTGTGAAATATGTACCAGACCATCTTTACCAGGAAGAATGGTCACAAAAGCACCAAAATCCATTAGACGAGCAACTTTACCTTCATAGATTTTACCCACTTCGACTTCAGCGGTAATTTCTTCGATAATTTTCTTCGCTGCTTCTCCAGCTGCTTTATCAACCGAGGATACATTAATCGTCCCATCATCGGTTAAATCAACATTGGCTCCAGTCTGTTCGGTAATACCACGAATGGTTGCACCACCTTTACCAATAACTTCACGGATTTTGCTAGGATCAATTTTAAAAGTAATAATTCTTGGTGCGAAATCAGACATTTCTTCACGAGTTGAAGATAAGACTTTATTCATTTCACCTAAGATATGTAAGCGTCCTGCTTTTGCCTGCTCAAGAGCAGCATGCATGATTTCAGAGGTAATACCGTCGATTTTGATATCCATTTGCAAGGCCGTAATTCCTGTCTCAGAACCCGCTACTTTGAAATCCATATCACCTAAGTGATCTTCATCACCGACGATATCAGACAACACAGCAAATGCATCACCTTCTTTAATCAAGCCCATGGCAATACCTGCAACTGGCGCTTTGATCGGCACACCAGCATCCATTAATGCCAGACTCGTACCACACACAGACGCCATAGAACTAGAACCGTTGGATTCAGTAATTTCCGATACCACACGAATGGTATATGGAAATTCAGTCATATCTGGCATCACGGCTGCAACACCACGTTTCGCTAAACGGCCATGGCCTATTTCACGACGCTTTGGTGAGCCTACAAAGCCTGTTTCCCCAACACTGTATGGAGGGAAATTATAATGCAACATAAACGGTTCTTTATATTCGCCCGCTAGTGCATCAATTATTTGTGAATCACGCTCAGTTCCGAGTGTTACAACAACCAGGGCCTGTGTTTCACCACGCGTAAATAATGCTGAACCATGAGTACGTGATAAGACACCTGTGCGCACTGCAATCGGTCTAACAACATCTAGTTCACGACCATCAATACGTGTTCTATCGCTTAAAATTGCCGTACGTACAACTCTTTTCTCGATTTCTTCAATAATGTCACGAATGTCTGATTCTTCGAATTGCTCATCTGCCGTTAGTTTTTCTACTACAGCGGCTCTTATATCGCTTAAAGTATCTTGACGAACCAGTTTCTCGGCAATTTGATAAGCTACGGCAATAGATGCTTCAACTTCAGTAGCCACCATCGCTTCTAAGTTAGCATCAACAACAGGTGCAACCCAGTCATATAAAGGAACATTAACTTCAGCAGCAAATTCATTGATTGCTTTAATAGCCACTTGCATTTGCTCGTGCCCAAATAATACAGAACCTAACATGACTTCTTCAGTCAGACTATCTGCTTCAGATTCAACCATTAATACAGCATGTTCTGTACCAGCCACAACCAAATTCAGCGATGATTCTTCTAGTTGTTCTTTACTGGGATTTAAAGCGTACTCATCATTAATATAGCCAACACGAGCAGCGCCAATAGGGCCATTAAACGGTAATCCCGATACTGCTAAAGCAGCCGAGGCACCTAATAATGCTGGAATTTCAGGATCCACTTCAGGATTCAGTGAAACAACAGTGATGATAATTTGGACTTCGTTCGTATAGCCATTCGGAAATAGAGGACGAATGGGTCTATCAATCAGACGACAGGTCAAGGTTTCCGTTTCTGAGGGGCGACCTTCGCGTTTAAAAAACCCACCCGGGATTTTTCCAGCCGCATAGGCTTTTTCCTGATAGTTGACAGTGAGTGGAAAAAAATCACCTTTACTCGGCTCTTTCTTACCAACCACTGAGACAAGAAGCGATGTACCTTCGACATCAATCATAACTGCACCGCTAGTCTGGCGGGCAATTTCACCTGTTTCAATACTGACTAATTGTTGGCCATATTGAAATTCTTTTCTGATCGGATTCAGATTCACTATTGTTTTTCCTTCATTTTAAATGTGGATATGTCGCGTTGTATCCCAGGAACAGGCAATAAAAAAGCGGTACATTGTACCGCTTTTATTATTTAGACTTTATTTACGTAAGCCTAAGCGTGCAATTAAAGATTTATAACGGTCACCGTCAGTTCTTTTCAGGTAATCCAGTAATTTACGGCGCTGATTAACCATTCTTAATAGTCCGCGACGTGAATGATTATCTTTTTTATGCGCCGCAAAATGCGGTGTTAAATGATGGATATGAGCGGTTAGTAAAGCAACTTGTACTTCAGATGAACCTGTATCTGTATCAGATAAACGGTATTCTTCAACAACTGCTTTTTTTTGTTCTGCTGTAAATGGCATTTTAATCCCTATGATTATTTTGAGCGTTAGCCCTGGTTAATATGTTTCCACGATAGGGTGTAGAAACACGAAAAGTTTATTAGTTCAGCTTGAATAATTTTCTGGGCTGTATTTTAGCATTCATTAACATTTCCCCCAAGCCTAAAAATTGTTGTTCATGATATAAGCGCCGCATCCCCTCTGCAGGACCCTCATTAGCTACAGAAATTTGCTGACCTTGTTCAACCAGATCGGCATCCGAGCGGGAAATATTTATTGCCGGAATTGCGTGCAATGGCTTATCCACCGCGATTAATATTTCCTGCAAGTCATCATCTGCAGGCATCGCCTGCAATTGTTCGATAGTTAGCGCATCTTCCAGCTTGAACATACCAGCGGCAGTACGGCGTAATTCTTTTACTGTTGCACCGCACTTAAGTAACTGACCGATATCTTCCGCCAAGGTTCTGATATAGGTGCCTTTCGAACACTGTACATCGAGAGTCAGCAAGCCGTCGGCAAAGTTTAAGCATTCAATCGCATAAATGGTAATCTTGCGCGCTTTACGCTCAACGGTTATTCCTTCACGAGCTAATTCGTAGAGCTTTTTACCATTATGCTTCAATGCTGAATACATTGGCGGCACTTGCTCGATTTCTCCAACAAACGATTGCAGACAAGATGCTAACTGCTGCTCGGTAATTTCAGGCACCTCTTTAACTTCCAGCACCTTACCATCGACATCGCCAGTATCTGTCATTACACCCAACTGGATAACGGTTTGATAGTGCTTATCATCTGCCAGCATAAAAGCAGAAACCTTGGTTGCTTCACCCAGGCATACCGGTAACAAACCAGTTGCCAAAGGATCTAGACTGCCGGTATGCCCTGCTTTATTGGCATTATATAGACGTTTTACTTCCTGTAATGCTTTATTCGAGCTAATACCCTGGCGTTTATCCAATAATACAATCCCATGAATATCACGCCCTTTTTTGCGTCTTGCCATCGGCTATTTATCACCTGATGCCGCATCTGAATCATCGCCTGAAGATCCATCTGAAGCATGGTTTACATCACTTAATAACTCGGAAACGCGCATGCCTTTTTCAAAGGAATCATCATAATAGAACTTTATATACGGCACACTTCTTAGACGCATGCGCTTGCCCATTTCTGAGCGTATATAAGGCGCTGCATCATTCAGCCAGCCTATATTGTTTTTTTGCCCTTCTACATCGGCACCTAAAGCTGTAATATAAACTTTTGCCATCGCAAGATCTTTACTCAGCTCAACTTCGTTGACAGTAATAAAGCCTATGCGTGGATCCTTAATACCCTGCTGTAAAATAAGGGCTAATTCCTTTTGCATTTGTGCGGCAACGCGCGAACTGCGCTTAAACTCTCTAGCCATTATAGTTCACGCTGAACTTCAAAACGCTCAAAGACTTCTATTTGATCACCGTTTTTGACATCGTTGTAATTTTTAACTCCGATACCACATTCCATGCCCATTTTGACTTCATTGGCATCATCTTTAAAGCGACGTAAAGATTCTAGCTGACCTTCATAAATCACCACATTCTCGCGTAACACACGAATCGGTAAGTTACGTTTAACAAAGCCATCAATAACCATACAACCAGCAATTGAACCAAATTTTGGCGAGCGAAAGACATCTCGCACTTCTGCCAGACCCACAATTTTCTCTTTGATTTCTGGCGATAACATACCGCTCAGTGACTTCTTCACCTCATCGATGGCATCATAAATCACACTGTAATAATGCAAATCAATTCCTTTCTCAGCAATTAATTTTCTGGCTGTGGTATCAGCACGAACATTAAAACCCATCAAAACGGCACCTGAAGCCAATGCCAAATTGGCATCCCCTTCATTAATACCACCCACACCACCATAAACAACTTTTACAGATACTTCATCAGTTGATAGCTTAACCAGAGATTCTCGTAAAGCTTCCAGACTACCTTGAACATCAGTTTTAATAATGACATTCAGGATTGATGTTTCACCAGCGGCCATTTGAGAAAAGACCTCTTCTAGTTTAGATGCTTTCTGAGCTGCATTATGCCTTAGTTTTGTTCTATCTTCTCTATGCTCTGCCAGATCTCTTGCCGCTCGTTCACTAGTCACAACAACAAAATCATCACCCGCATTCGGCGTTCCTGACAAACCAAGAATCTCAACTGGCGAGGAAGGCCCTGCCACCATTAATTTTTCGCCATTTTCATTAAACATCGCTCTAACACGGCCATACTCATGTCCACACAATACAATTTGGCCCTGCTCTAGGGTTCCTTTTTGTACCATGATAGTGGCTACAGAACCTCTCCCTTTATCTAATCTGGATTCAATAACCAAACCAGATGCTGTTCCTTCACTAGGCGCTTTTAACTCTAATATTTCAGCCTGTAAAATCAGCGACTCAATTAATCCATCAACACCTTCACCCGTTTTAGCGGATACTTTAAGAAATTGTACGTCGCCGCCCCACTCTTCAGGAACAACCTCAATAGCTGATAATTCCTGCATAACTTTATCAGGGTTAGCTTCTGGTTTATCGATTTTATTGATTGCAATAATCATCGGCACACCCGCAGCACGCGCATGTTCAACGGCTTCTTTAGTTTGCGGCATAACACCATCATCCGCAGCAACAACCACAATAACCACGTCAGTAACATCCGCACCACGCGCACGCATCGCTGTAAATGCCGCATGCCCCGGTGTATCCAGAAAAGTCACCGAGCCATGATCAGTTTTCACCTGATAGGCTCCAATATGCTGAGTAATCCCACCCGCTTCACCCGAAGCAACGCGTGTTTCGCGAATATAGTCTAATAATGAAGTTTTACCGTGATCAACATGCCCCATAATTGTAACGATAGGCGCTCTAGGAAACTCGTCCCGATCATCTGCCTCGGTGTGCTCCGCCAGCATGTCCGTTTCATGATCTTCTTCACTAGTCATGATCGGGGTATGCCCCATCTCTTCAACTAGAATAACCGCTGTTTCCTGATCTATGCTTTGGTTAATCGTTGACATAATACCAAGCTTCATTAAATGCTTGATTACTTCTGCTGCTTTAACACTCATCTTCAGAGCTAATTCAGAAACAACAATGTTTTCTGGAATACTAATATCTTTAGATGCAGCCTCAGTAGGCATTTCAAAAGTATGCTTGGCATTTGGATCAACAAATTGTTGCTCATATTTACCACGCCCACCTTTTTTGCGCCCTTTTTTACCATACGACGGCCTGGCTCCAGCAGCAGGCTTATCGGCACGCCTATGAACGGTTGCCGGCTTAGCGGCTGGCTTAGCCCCTCCGGCAGGCCTTCTAACCGCAGGTCTTCCTGCTGCTGCTCCACCTGCTTTCTTTTCTGCCGCTGCCTTCTTAACAGCAGCCTGCTTTCTTACTTTTTCTGCATTACGCTCAACTGAAATTTCCAGTCTTTTGGCTTTTTCAGCTACATGGCGCTCTGCTTCTGTTTCTTTCTCTTTCTTTGCCTGTGCAGCCCGCGCATCTTCTTCAACCTTTCTTATTGCAGCCTGCTTCGCTTCCAGCTCAGCTTTTTCTCGAGCTGCCTTATCTCTATGTAGCTGCTCTTCAACTTCCTGTTTCTGGGCTCGCTCTTCAAGGTCCTTTTTGACGCGCTCTAATTCCTCACGCTCTGCATCGGACAACGCTTCTTCGCGCTTAATATAGGTTTTTTTCTTATTCACCTGAATATTAATCGTTTTGGTATCTTTTCCTGGCTTCATTCCCTGTTTCAGGGAGGTTACCGTACGGCGCTTTAAAGTCACCTTTTTAGTTAAATTTTCGTCAGTCTGCTCATCCTTTCCATGGCGCTTACGCAAATGTCCTAAAAGGATCACCTTCTCTTCTTCACTGATCTTGTCTTCAGCAGAGTGTGCAGAAATTCCTGCCTCTTCCATCTGCTCTATTAGGCGTTCTAAAGGAATTCCAACTATCCCAGCTAATTCTTGTACTGTTTTATCACTCATTTTTCACCCTCGCTGTTTTCATTGGCAAACCAAGGTTCGCGCGCTTTCATAATTAATTTAGCGGCTACTTCTTCATTCACCCCTGCGAAGTCGAGCAGATCATCTACCGCTTGCTCGGCTAAATTGTCCATCGTTATAATACCTTTACTCGCTAATTCGAATGCCAACTCTTCCGACATGCCATCCATCGCCAATAAATCTTCAGCAGGCTCTGCTGTTTCGATTTTTTCTTCATGTGCAATCGCATTTATCAGAAGAATATCCTTCGCTCGCGACCTCAGTGTTTCCACCAACTGGGCATCAAAGCCATCAATTTCGAGCATTTCGCTACTCGGTACATAAGCGATTTCTTCAACCGTATTGAAGCCAACCTCAACCAGCACGGTTGCAATATCCTGATCAACGTTCAACTGCTGTTTAAATTCCTCAACTAATTTGTGTAACACTTCTTCGGAATCTTTATTTACCTGATCAGCATCTCGAACATTAAGCTCCCAGCCAGTTAATTCAGTGGCCAGACGTACATTTTGTCCGCCACGCCCTATCGCCTGCGACAAACTATCGCTAGAAACAGCGACATCCATAGTATGCTTATCTTCATCGACGACGATAGATTCAATTTCTGCAGGAGCCATCGCATTAATTACAAACTGGGCATCATTATCATTCCATAAAATGACATCAATACGTTCACCATTCAATTCATTAGAAATAGTCTGAACTCTCGAGCCACGCATACCGACACAAGCACCCACCGGATCTATGCGTAGATCATTCGTCTGCACCGCAACTTTTGCTCTTGAACCAGGGTCACGGGCAGCGCCAAGCACATTAATCATACCCTCACCCACTTCAGGAACTTCCAGACGAAACAGAGCTAGTAGTAACTCAGGCGCGGTACGACTGACAAATAACTGCGGACCACGCACCTCGGTACGGACTTCTTTTAAATACCCGCGAATTCGATCACCTACCCGGACTGATTCTCTAGGGATCATGTGTTCACGCGGAATATAAGCATCCGCATTACCACCTAAATCCATATAGACACTGCCTTTTTCTATGCGCTTAATCACTCCTGTGACTAATTCGCCTACTCTATCTATATAGGCATCGGCGACTTTTTTACGCTCCGCTTCGCGTACTTTATGAATAATAACCTGCTTGGCTGCCTGCGCTGAAATCCGCCCAAATTCGACAGCCTCTATGTCATCTTCAACAAAATCATCGACTTCTATTTCAGGCTCATCTAATTGCGCAACTTGCAATGAAATTTGCGTGGTTGGAAATTCAATTCCCCCAGGAAACTCAGCACTTTCCTCCACCACCTGCCAGCGTCTAAAAGTCGTATTTTCACCTGTAATCCGATCTATGGAAACACGCGCTAAAATAGGAAATGCATAACGTGAAACAGTCGCACTTTCCAATGCGGACTCTATCGCCTGAAATATAATTTCTTTTTCTATATCTTTTTCGTTGGAAAAAACATCTACAACCAATAAAACATCTTTGTCTGCCATCTAGACCTCCTTATATTGAATAGTCTGGCTCAAGCCGTGCCTTTGACATCGCTTGAAATGGAACTTTATAAACCTGACCATCCTGTTGCAGATAAACATTATTATCCTCAACCTTTTCGATCAACCCTGTTATTTTTCGTCTACCGTCGACAGGCTTAAATAAATTTACCTCTGCGATATGACCAATAAATTGTTCAAATTGCGTTAACTTAAATAGCGGTCTGTCCATACCAGGCGATGAAACTTCGAGATTATATTCTCCCGCGATAGGGTCCTCCACATCCAGCACCCCACTTACTTGATGACTGACTTTAGTACAGTCCTCCATCCCGACGCCCTGCTCAGCATCAATGAAAATGCGCAAAAATCCATGTTTGGGGTGAGAGTTATATTCAACTCCCACGCATTCATAACCCAGGCCTTCAACCACGGGTTCTATTAATTCAAGTAAATGTTCAGGAGCCTGCTTCATTACGCCTCACTTTCTTGCACACATAAAAAAAGAGGCTAAAGCCCCCTTCCATACACAACCTTATATCCCTGTTTCCTAACACCTAGAAACAGAAAAACCCCATAAAGGGGTCTTTAAAAATCTGGTAGCGGGGGCAGGATTTGAACCTACGACCTTCGGGTTATGAGCCCGACGAGCTACCAAGCTGCTCCACCCCGCGATTGATTTAGCTAATTATACTGGGTATTTAGAATCTGGCAAGTTTAATTTCAAATTAAATGCATTAGCACTAATATCAGACCCGCTATCAGCCCAGCAACAACATCATCCAGCATAATTCCAAACCCACCAGATATTTTCTGATCTATCCACTTTATTGGCCAGGGCTTGATAATATCGAAGATTCTGAACAACACAAATCCCAATATTAGATTTTGCCAACTAAAAGCGACAAACCACATAGTAATTAAAAATCCGGCAATCTCATCCCAGACTATCCCGCCAAAATCATGTTCGCCTAATTTGTCTGCCGCAATTCCACAAATCCAGACCCCCACAACCGAACATAACAGAGTTACAACACTATATATCCAGAGGTTGGTCTGAATTAATACTAAATAAATAGGTACTGCTGCTAAAGTCCCAAAGGTTCCCGGCGCCTTCTTTGCCAGCCCCGAGCCAAATCCAAAAGCCAGGCATAGAACCGGGTCTAATAATATTTGCCGTGCGCTAAGTTGATTCTTTCCTACTTTATTCAAAAACATTACTATCACTCGCCATTAAACCTGCCATAACTTTGTAAACTCCTAGAAACATCAATTGAACGCTAGTTTTCCGCACTGGATATTGAAAAATAATTTCTTTCACAGGAACGAGCGCGAAATACAGTAAACACCTAAATTTGGAAGCGGGGTCTTTAGCCTGCATTTGATAAGTAGCCTAAAGGACTGCGCCCCATTGTACCTGCTATCATTCGTGAACATTCCTAAGCTAGATTCAATAATAATTTTGAATGTTTATATTTTTTACCTCTCTAAGACCATTCTCTTCGAGCTATTTTTGTCTTTCAGGCCCAGCTTTTCCACAAAATCAATGCCCAACTGGTGCTCCTAAGTTAAAGTGCTCAAAACCGGCTTTATTAAATTGAGAAGTTTTTCCTAAGCGCATTATACGCAAACCTTGTTGTTCTTCAATAGCGCCTATGCAGGTGCAGGCAATATTAAGCTTGCTGGCATTATCTGCATTAATGGTAAAACATAATTCATAATCATCACCTGCAACCAAGGGCATCTGCCAATCCCCCGTTTGCTGTATATAATGAATTACTGCGTCAGGTAATGGTATTTTCTCATAGTCCAGTGTAGCGCCAACACCACTTTTACTTAGAATATGCCCCAGATCAGCAGCCAGCCCATCGGAAATATCAATACAGGCATGCGCTAAAGAGCGTATAGCGAGGCCTTCTTTAATACGCGGCTCGGGGCAATGAAAGCGCTGCAAAGCCTGTTGCATATCTTGCCCTGCATACCCTTGTTTAATTTTTAAGCCCAAACCTGCATTACCAATACTTCCGGTCACATAAATCAGATCACCTGCTTTTGCGGCTGATCGTTTCAGGGCTTGATTCACCGGCACCAGACCCATTGCCTGAATGCTTAAAGTTAAAGGCCCTGATGTTGTGTCACCGCCAATCAAATCCAGCTGATATTTATCAGCCAAGGTGAATAAGCCATCTGCAAAGGCTTGCAGCCAGCCCGAGTCGACTCTTGGCATAGTCAACGCCAAAGTAATCGCCATAGGCTCAGCTCCCATACTAGCCAAATCACTTAGATTAACAGCTAGTAATTTATACCCTAACTGCTGTGGCGATACGTCAGGGAAAAAATGTATATTTTCCACCATGGTATCGGTAGTAATCGCTAGCTGATAACCTTCAGGTACCGAAAGCAACGCGCAATCATCGCCAACTGATAACCTTGTGCATTTATGTTGTGCCGGTCGAGTAAAGAACTGTTTGATTAAATCAAATTCTGCAAGTGCCATAGACTATAACTACTGTGCGTTTTGCAATTTGTGTAACTCTTTATTATGTTCATCCAATTTTCTTTGCATATCTGATAGTTTTGGATTTACATAATCAAAAGTGCTGGGCACGTTAACATGAGGGGCATTTTTCACCGCCTGTTTATCCAGCTCATCATCTACTTGTGCCCCAGCATCAGAGAGTGCACTTGAGTCTGTTACTTGCTTTGGCTTTTCTTCACTGACAGATAACTGCTCTTCAGGCATCGTGTCTTCTTTCTCCTGCCTATACTTACGTAATTTATCTTCATCGATATATTTATCATTCACTAAATATTGCACCTTTGAATGCTTAGGACAGGCGGCTGTTTGATAATAAACCTTACCATTTAACTCGCATCGAGTAATCGCTGCTACAGAACCCATAAAGACTGAAAGCATCAATATTAAAATAACTCGCATATAAGCTCCTTAAGAGTTTAGGGACGAGCATGAAATAAGGCACCTGAAAACAACTAATTCGGAAACCGAATTGTTCAAGTTATTTCATGCACATTCCTTAGTATTTTGTATGGTAAATTATACCGCGTATCATCACTGTTTTGCTTATGGATTTATAAATTTATAGACGGCCACGCCAATGATGATTAAAACCACCACTGCCCAGCCAATAACATCCATATATTGGCGCAACTTCGCCTCAAAGCGCTCGCCCCCCCAGGCTAGTAAGCCAGCCACCAGAAAAAAACGCATTCCACGACCCACAAAAGAAGCAAAAACAAAAGGCACAAACGTCATTGATAATGCCCCTGCTGCAATAGTAAAAACTTTGTACGGAATGGGTGAAAAACCTGCGACAAAAATAGCCCAAAAACCCCAATCTTTAAACCACTGCTCTGCTAATTGATACTTAGGCCAATAATGTGTACCTTCCAGCCAGGGCTGAATCAGATCAAAGGCAAAAAAACCAATCGCATAACCTAACATCCCGCCTAACACAGAAGCAATGGTAGTAATCGACGCTAGGCGCAGCGCTCTAGACTGTTGTGCCAGGACCATTGGAGCCAACATAACATCGGGCGGCACGGGAAAAAAAGAAGACTCGGCAAAGCTTAAAATCGCCAGGTACTTTGTAGCATGGCGGTGCCTAGACCATCGAATGGCTTGATCGTAGAGTTTTTTGAACATGAATTAAATATTTACAAAGCATTGAACGAAAAAAAGAGGCGTAAGTATCTCATGTTTTATCACAATCTATTAAAAAAGTAGCCGGGTCAAAAACCATCCTCAAAATCTGTTTATAAAAGCAATTGGATGCTTAATTCGGATATTTTCTGTTTATAACTTACTTTCAAAATCAATTTAGTGACTGAGAAAAAATCATTTATAGAAAATGGAGCAAAGTATGAGCCGAAAAGGTAATTGTTGGGATAACAGCCCGACAGAACGATTTTTTCGCAGTCTTAAGAGCGAGCAACTGAATTACGAAAATTTCAGAACAAAAGAAGCCGCAAAGTTAAGTGTTATTGATTACTTGGCTTTTTATAACGGTAAGCGGACACACTCTAAATTGGGTTATAAATCCCCTTTAGAATTTGAGTGTGAGTGTGAGTTTCATAAGCAACAGGTCTAAGAAAGTGTCCTGTTTTACTTGACCATTACATGGAATGGGTGAGCGTGTTAACGGAACGATCAAAAATGCCACGATTAAGGTTTTAACGTATAAAGACGAAACTGAATTAAAAGCCGATTTAGATAAGTTCTTGGCGTATTACAACCTTAATCGAAGGCATGGTGGCTTAAAAAGGAAATTAAAGGTTAGAACGCCCTTTGAAGCTGTCGAATGTTGGTATAGAATGAGTCCAGAAATTTTTATAAAATCGCCCGATATGTTTCGAGCTGAAATTTTAAAAAATCATGGTATAACGTCTTGAAACCTAACAGCTTGTATCTTAAGTCCAGTGTCAATTTATGTAAATAAATGGCACTATCCAATGACGGTTGGATGAGGGGCAGAGACATTGTAAGGAGGCCTTGATTATAAAAATCGTGGGTCAGATTAGTGCCTACCCCTCTTTAATAACGACTTTAAATGCGAACAGTACCTTGTGCCTGCACCACGCAAGAGCACGAATAGTTACAAGAATGCCATGACGTTATTTTATCCAATCTTTAGTCTACGCTTAACTGGAGATAGTACGATGATTTTTATTGGAATTGATATTTCTAAACTCACTTTTGATGCCGCTTATAGTCTTAATTCTCGCACTATTCACAAACAGTTCTCTAACAACCCGAAAGGGTTTGAGACATTTTACCTCTGGATGAATAAGAGCAAAAAAGAAGTCTATACTTGTCTTGAAGCAACTGGTATTTATAGCTTTGACCTAGCGCAATATTTATCTCATAAAAAAATAAATGTCATGGTTGTTAATCCGATTATCACACATGCCTTTTTTAAGATGGAATTAAATCGTAATAAAACAGATAAGGCGGATGCTCAGCTTATTGCCAGGTATTGTGAACATGTTGTTGTAACCGGTGGCTACGAAAAGAAATCCTATCAACCTAAAGGCGCAGACTATGAAGCAATACAGCGCTTAGTCACTCGCTGCGATCAGTTAGAAAAATCTAAAACACAAGAAAATAATCGCTTAGAAGCCAGTGCGAATAAACAGACATCACGCTCTATAAAACGTTTACAAAAAGCGATTGATAATGAAATTGTTAGGGTCAAAAAAGAGATTTCTGACATTGTTAAAAACAATCAATACCTCTGTCAACAAGTTGAATTATTAGTCAGTATCAATGGCATTGGTGAGCGTACTGCATGGAGCATTTTAGCGTATATTGGTGATATTAATTTCTTTTCAAATGCAAAACAAATTGCCAGTTATGCTGGATTAACACCAAAGATCATACAGTCAGGTACAAGCATTGATAAGTCATCCTTATCTAAGCTTGGACATAAACGATTGCGAAAATCGCTTTATATGCCTGCCCTTGTGGCCATTCGATACAACCCGATACTAAAGGTTGTTTATGAGCGCTTAGTAAATAATGGCAAACCCAAAAAAGTAGCGATAGTCGCGGTCATGAGAAAGTTGTTAATTTTATCTTATGGCGTATTGAAGTCAGAAAAACCCTTTGATATAAATTATCAAATGACGGACTAAGTTTTTAAAGTGCTAGTCAAAGAAAAGAGAGGGTGTTTTTAATAGATAAAAGAAAAAAGAGTTGATTTTTAAGACAGTATCTGACCCCATTGGTTTTTTAGTTATACGACCTACAGCGTTACAGTCACACTCACAAGGCTCGTTTAAATTGTTTTAAATCACGAGTTGCAAACATTTGACTGCGGCCATATACATTAGAAGGACTTAATTTTCCTTTCTGTACGTAGCGCCTAAATGTTGCAATAGAAATTTCAAGATATTCAGCGGCATCTTTGCTTGAAAATTCATCATTAATCAAATGTCCAAATACTTGCTGATGGGAAAAATCATCATTCTGAAAGTATTGTTCTCCTAAAATAGAAAAAAAACGCCCTCTCTCGGTAAATGGCATTGCTTTTAACTCATCAAGAAGTTCTTCTGCTGTTATAGAGTGATTCATATTTCTATTCCTTACGTAAATAACGTTTAAGAGAGCTATAAAAGTTTTCGTGTAAGCCAACTTGGTAAAAATCAATCGATAATATATTAATATTTAATTTATTAACATCAACATTGGCATGTAACAATTGATAAGCAATTAAATATTCTTGTCTATTAAAGCGAAACTTATAAACTCTTATCCCTTCAAGGTCACCTACTTTTTTATCACCAATCTCGGGCTTATCACAAATAACCTCAACTGAATCTTCAATTGCTAACTGGAGAGGTTTACGTGCCTTTTTAATATATTTTGAAAAAGAAAGCTTATAACTTACATTCATGAGTTGATATTAAATCAAATATGATTCCAAGTCAACCAACAATACCTGTTAATTTTACATAACAGGCATTAGGGGAAGTCAGAAAAGCAGGAAAAAGGAAAAGAAAAGAGAGAAATCAATCGAGTCTGACCCCATTGTTTAGATATTCTCTCGCCTGTCACCTCGTGAGGTCACATGATAAAGTCCGCCCGCTAATTCAATTCTTAAAGGTCTTGCCATAAACTTCAATA